>OGDU01000088.1_pt1 | contig 94543 bp, 117 predicted proteins | sample 1570371 | NCBI WGS metagenome assembly OGDU01 (sample SAMEA2581977, study PRJEB24529) | metagenome | biome: Human gut stool | place: China | collected 2011
GTTGTAATTTAAAATATGCTTGTGCAGTTGCTGTACCACTTACTGTAACACTACCATCAGAATTAACCGTAAAAGTAATTCCGTTGAGTGTTTTTGTCGTATCAGTATATGGATAAGGTATTAAATTCTTCCCGTACCTTGTTGCAGTAACTGTTGTTAAATCTGAAGTGTAGGGGGTGTAAACGGTGGCGGTTGAGCCGAGTTCTATTTGTACTGTCGCAAGTATTTCGTCAATTGTGGTCGTTGTGTCATAAGCACTGTTGTAGAGCCAAACTACAATATATTTGCTATCAGCACCACTTGTAGCAGTAATGCTTGTAGCTGTGTAATTCTGTACCCGATTTGTAACGGCTGTTCCGGCTGTCGGTATGACATTTGTAAAAGCAACGACATAACGAGCTGTGGCAATTTTCGATACTGTATAAGTCGTATTTGGGTTGCAAGGAATATAAATACACCTTGAAGTAGTTGCCGCCGTTATAACATTTGCGTCTATGTACCCTGCAATGATATTTGCGTTGTTTTTATCAAACAAATTTTTTCTTTTCACCTTAACCCCAAGCATATGCTCGTTCGGGGAAATATCGGTAAGGCGTATTGCCGAACCCGAAGCGGCACCGCGGAGCGCATTGGCGCAGGCGGTGTTGATTGTAAGTCTTTCTTTTGCGAGGGCTTCGGATATGGCGGTGTTCATTTGATCAACGCCTACATCACCTTGCTCACCTTTGAAATCTCCGCTGTCTTTTGCATCTTGCAAAGCTTTATCAATAACTTCCTGCAACTCCTCTTTTGTACTGCTTATATCAATTAATCTACTATCTCCCGTAGGACTTTTAAGTATTTGTAAGGCGCAAAAAGAAGTTTTTCCTTTAATTGTAATTGAGTTGTCCTTCCCTAAATTAACCGCATCTACGCAAAATAATAAATCGCCGGCGGCAGGGATTAATTGTTCCCATAAGGTAACAGAAATTTTATTTTTATCAATCAAGCTGGCTTTATAAATATTAGGGGAAACAATATATTCTCCCAGCACAGTTTGAAATTCAAAGAAGTAATACGAAATGTCATTTTGTATCATTCTATCCGGCAGTTTTACTATAAGTTTAGATTCATTATGTTCCCTTGCGTTTCCGCCAAATACCTTCTGCGGGCAACGAGAATCCTGTGATAAATCTATATTAATTATTCGCATTAAAAACACTCCTTTCATAATTAAAAAGAGCCGCTAAAATATGGCTCTTTTATAACTTTATTTTTAATTTTATTTAATCACATATCCTTAATAAACGGATATAATGCATATAATCCATTACCGGTTAAATCACACTTATTTAATTCATCAACGGTAAACTCAAAATTAGGCTTTTCAACATCAACTGAATCAAGCTTTGCGATATCTGAAGAAAAATCTTCAATATACTCTTTCTGTATTTTTATTCCTCCATTATCAGTAGGAACAATGTTACCGGACTCATCTTTTTCGGCATATTTTGAAAGTATTTCGGAATACTTTTTGTCATAAAAATCGGCTTCAGTTTCAACCGCCTTTACGAATTTAATAACTTTTAAGGCGAGCTGCATATCGCCGTCATATTTACAATTAAGATCAAAAGCGTTTTTTGATTTTATTAAATCAATTATTTTCAATATAAAATCTACCTTTCATATGATTTTAATTTATTTTGTATTTTTAGTTTTTAATTTAGATATAAAAAAGAACCCACCGAAATGAGTTCTAAATGAGTTATTTATTTTCATCAATGCTATCGATTATATAGGGCTTAAATTCTTCAATAAATTCACCGATTTCATCCATAACATTTAATCCTTTTAATAAAAACATGGCTTCTTCTTTGGTATAGTCAGGTATTGGTTCTTTAATTATCTTATCAATAATTGCGCTTGCTAACATAATCTCGGTCATTCCTTTTCTCATTTCTCCCCCCATTATAGCTTTATAAAAGACAACTTATTTTAACAAAATTTGCATTATGGTATTGAAACTTTTTTAAATACATGGTACAATATATGTTGTCATAGGGGGAAAGCATTATTGGATGAATTAAATACAAAAGAAAATGAATGTAGTATCCAAACACCGCAACAGATTAATAGACTTGATTTACTCCAAGAATATAAAGACCTGTACTACAAAGAAATTGATTTCGGCGAGCGTCTTCATTCAAGGATTGTATCATATATTACTTTTTTAACATTACTCATAGGCTTATTAGGATATGAATTGAATATACTTACGAAATGTGAAAACGATTGGAAATTCGGCGTTTATTTAACATTTTGTTGTTTTTCAGTAGTTTTGTCTATTATAATGATTATACTATTTATACGAACATATGTAGGATATAATATTGAACACATTAGTATTAATGATATTCACCAAGCAATAAATAAGTGTTATAATACCAATTATGATAAGCAACCTTATCAGAACTGCCAAATCGACAACACTATTACCTTAAGTCTTGCCGAAAAATTTATAAATTTAGCAATAAGCCAAAGACATATTAATAGTATTAAAAGTAAAAGATATAAAAAACTAATTTTTATATCAATATTGAATACAATATCAGTCTTGGTAACGTATTTGATTTCAATTTTTATAAAATAAAAAAGGAGTTTTTAAAAATGCCAGATAACGATGATAATTTAAGTCTAAATATACAATACCCTAAAGATGTCAATGGGAATATACCTGTCGATTCAATAAAAAACTCTCCAACAGAAGTACTTTTTGAATCGTATACTTATAAAAAAAATAAAAAAACTACAGAAGATAAATAATTAAGAAAGGGGCAATAGCTCTGACCTTATCATTGTTGAGAAGTCTTCACCACAAGTCCCTTTCTCATTCGGCGGATATTGTATATGCAAATGTGCAGTATCTATACAATGTTTATTTGAATTAATAATTTTATCTCCCCAAAAATTCTCTATAACAATCAAAGGTTTAGGAATAGGAATTTCTTGGGGAATATTTTTTGTGGTGTAAATTATTTTATTATTTGTATTTTTAAGTTTACATTTTATTTTTTTAATTATAAAAATCACCTCATTTTGAAAGGATAATTATTTTTAAGTTATTTTTTTGTCATTGAAATCTTCCATAATATACGATATAATTACAATGAACTATAAAAGAGGATGTTAAACAGTTGGATAAATTTGAAAAACTTGCTCGTTGGTTTTCATACCAAATTAAATTAGAAGATCGGTTTAATCGTAAAATTCCTAAAGTAAAAGTTTGTCGAGGAGACATATATTCTTGTTACTTAGGTGAAAATATTGGACACGAGAAAAGCAAATTAGAAGGGCGTCCTTGCGTGGTTATTTCTACCGACAAAATTAATACAAGGAGCAGCAATATAATTGTAATTCCGTTGACAAAAAATATTAAATACAAAGATGGCTCAACAAAACTGTTAAGATATGAGTGGAATTACATCCTATACAAATCCAAATATCCTCTAAAATATGACTCAATGGCTCAGTGTGAGGATATGCGATGTATTAGCAAAATCAGACTTGGAGCATATATTGGTCATGTAAATACAAAAGATATGGAAAATTTGAAAAAAAGATTAAAAATTACTTTACAAATTTAATATTTGGATGTATAATAAGAATACAGAAATGAGACAATTATATTGTCTGCCCTTATGAATGCACACCAAGCATAAATATCGCTCGCAGACTTATGATATTTTTAATTTGGGAGCCTTATAGTTCCCCACGATATTTTATATCGTATGAATACCGAGAGGGGATAAATCTCTCTCGGTATTCACTTTTTTAAATACATATAAATTTAGGGAGGAACAACACCTTTGAAAAAAATATTTTTACCATTATTTATTATAACACTCACTATGTGCTGTTTGTTATCAGCTTGCGACGAAAACAATAAAACTTCTAATCAAAATTCCACTACAAAAAACAGTGATAGTTCAGTCGCGTCAGTTCAAAATACTTCGGGTGTATCTGATACTGTAGTAGTGCCTAATGAGCAACCTCAACAAGCATCTGAAAATTTAACTCAAGCAAATAAAGATAATTCTAATAATACTAATAATTCAGCCTCTACCTCTGTAATAAGTAGCAAAGAGCAAGCTGCTTCTACCACAACCACATCGTCTGCACAAAACAACTCCCAATCTTCAACAAATTTGCAACAAAAAATTGCAGAAGAGAATGCACGACACGAAAATGTAATAAATAAATTAAATCAAAAAAAACAGGATATATTGTCACTTAGAGATGCTCAGTTTAATGCTTTGGGCGCTTCTTATTCAGGTACAGAAGAAGAATATTTAGCAAAACAATCGGAGTTGCGCAACAGGAGTAATAAATTACAATTTTTTATAAGCTCTTGCCGAGGAAGTAATCTATCTCAATCTACTCAAAAAAAATTAAAAGAGGCGCAAAAGGAGAAAGAAGCGGTAGATACCGAGCTTTCTGCGCTCGAAAAAGCTATGAGCGTCAAAAGACTCAAACAGGATATAGAAAATCAAACGAAAACTCAAATAGACAATGTTGAGAAAGAAATACAAGCAGAAAATGACTTGTATGCCAGAAACTTAGCATCATTAAAATAAAAGGAGTATTAAAATGAAAAAAACAATATTCTTAATGACTGTCATTGTAACGGTTCTTTTATCTGCCTGTAATTCTGCAACTAATTCAAACAGTCACCTTAATTCCGATGTGGTTTTCTCATCTGAGGCTTTTGAAAATCATAATGAATATAATGCATCAAGTATCTTTCCAAATAACAACTCCGAAGTAACACCACAGGATAATATTCCAACAGCGAGCGATCAAGCGCCGCAAAATAATGATGAAGTTAGTAGCGACAGCACCGTTGTTGAATCGCCTTCATCTCAGGGCGCACCGACCCCTGCCGCTCCTCAAACTTTAAAGTCACAAATTGACAGTGTCAATATCTCATTATCTCCTGCACCGATAGAAGTATCTTATAGAACAAAAAATCATATTTATTCAACCGCTATTATTAACAGTTATACAATCACCAAAACTGACACGGCAAACAATCGCGTATTGTGTCAAGTCGATTTTAATTGTACTAAAACATTTGATGAAGACGGAGAGAATGGGTCAAACGGATGTCAATTTAAACTTATTATTAGGAAAGATAATGTTATTGTTGGAACAGAATGTGTTTACTCTGATTTGCATATCTCCGTCAACCAAGTTTTTACTGCTCATTGGGAAGCCACATTTACTCCCGGAAATAACTACACGGTAGAACTCTGTGACTATTTAATTTAAAGTGTTGTAATTAACAAACATACTTCTGCGTTAGAATGCACCAGTTATATGCCGCTTTATTATGATAATTCTCAGTCGCCTACCGAATTAGATTGTGAAAAAATTTTATACAATATTGGCACAACAGTAAATTAGCTTTTTATAATAATTACCACATCTTTTTTATAAAGGTGTGGTAAAATTTTATGATAACGCCGCTACTTTGCTTTTTAATATTTGTACTTCTCGCACCAACATACCGATTATTTCCTCATAACGCAAGGTTTTAATAGCATCTCCACTACCATCGGGGAAATCCATAACCAAAGCTGCATCTAAAGAAGTCAATCCTGCCTTTTGAATGGCATCTTCGACATCTTGTGCGATAAAACCAATATGTTTTCGTCCGGAAGTTCCATCATTGTATTTATAAACACAGGGTTTTAAATTGTCAAACAACACAGAATAGTTGTCTGTTAATGTCATAATTGAATTTTTGAGTCTTCTATCAGAGGTAACTGATGCCCCAGAATTATTATACCAACTTCCCTTTAAATATCCACGAACGGTGTTTAATGTTATATATGAACCAGAATACATCCAAACATTTTCACCGCTACTGTCTTTTCCAATTCTTATATATCCCGAATCGCTATATTTAAAAGTACATCCTGTGTTTCCATGTCCACTATTATAAGCATAAATTTTACAACTTCCGCCAGTACCTATTATTACTCCATCAGACAAAACAGAACTACTTTTTATCGTACCTGTAATATCTGCACTACTTGCATGTAAATAACCATCTCTATTAACATAAAAAGAAGCAGCACCATCTTTGTCACAACATATTATCGTGCCTCCAGCTATACCGGGGTTCCATAAAGAAAAGGTATAACCCGTAGTGGAATTTTTATTATAAATTCGTCCGTCTGCAATTTTCCATCCACCAATAGAACCAGCGTTTGCAGTGATAGTCCCGGTAATATTGGCTTTAGTAGCAGTAAAATTACCGTTAGCATAAAGACAAAATGGATAAGTACCACCGTTTTTTACTATAAGTACATCGCCCTTGCCACCGCTCATATCAGTCCAATCGGATGGTTGATGTAACCAAACATAATTATTATCATCTTTTTTACACATTAAATAAGTGCCGCCTATTGTCCATCCGCCAATAACTCCTGATTTCGCAGTAATTGTTCCAGCTATATTAGCACTGCTGCAATACATATCACCGTAGAAACCGACACGAAATTCACCATTTTGACCTTTACTATAAAAAGCATAATTGCCACTGGAAGCAACGTAAGTATTGCCATCATTTGAATAAATCTTATTTATATCTATTGTCCATCCACCAATAGAACCACTCGTAGCAGTAATATTTGCAGATACACATAAGTTACCGTCGCTATCGGCGTAGAATTGTTTATTACCATTAGCGTCCTTAATAGTAATTCCTGCGGTCGTGCCGTCGTTAATAATGGTAAGACCGTTTTCGTTTAGTGTGATAGCGTAAGTACCGTCTCCACGGGCATTGCCAAGCAAAGTGAGTTCCTTACCTAAAAATAGTTTACCAACTATTAAGTCGCCTGCTACGCCGTATTTAAAGATATCTTTGCCTGTAGCGTCATCGTGATACAAATAGATTTTACCGATAGCGGTAGCAATGCTTTGCCAGTTGTCTTTTGTAATCGCGAGAGTATTATTTACTATTCTAAGCTGTTCGTTATCGTAAATCGGACTTCCCTTTGTATCAAATATTAAATTGCCGTCCGCGTCAGTTGACTGTCTTCGCCCCCAATAACCACTGTCGTCTATGATGACAGACTGATTGTTTGAAGTAAGAAAATGGTTCTTTGTAAGCGTTAAAGCGTTATCTATCCAGTCACGCTGTTTATCGAGTTCCGAACGCTGATCGTTTACTATATTTTTTAAATATTTAACTGCCGCCGCACTTGTCTTAACGCTTCCGAAAACATCATCAAAAAGTGACTTAATATCATTTTCATCATACTTGTTGCCAAAAGTGAAACTCACTGAACAGTCATCATAATCAATAGAGAAGTTTGTTAAATGTACTTGTTCCATATGATCGTCTGAGGTTTCAAGATAAACTATTGCGCCGGGCATAAGCTGTTTTGAAAATCTCTCGAACTTCTTATTAAATAAAAAGCTGTTGTTTTCAACTGAAAATGTATAAGACTGAGTAGAGAGTTTTTCAAGCTCTTTTTTGGCACGGTCAAACAGTTTGTTAGATTGCTGATATATTTCGGCATATTTCATATCATCAGTTTGAGTAATATACTCATCAGAATATTCAGCAGGATTAATATATGCCGAAAGTTCATTAAGCAATTCTTGTGTGAAAATTTGACTGCCGTTTATATCTACTGCCGTAAGTTCCAAAGAACATTCTTTAGCGTAATTTTGTAGCGGTGTTTCGTAAGTTGTTTGTATATTCGCTTTTTTAGTTGCTACAATATTTTCCTGAGCAGAAATCGCTTGTTGTTTTGCAGTGATATTTGAATTGACCGTTGTAAGCGCCGTCTGCTTATTATCATCTGTGGCAGTGGTATTTATTACTGTGTCTCTATCCCTTTCAAGGTTTTTAAGTTCCTCTTTGAGAATATCTAAATCTTTTTCGGCATTACTTAAATCATCAAGTGCGGTCGCCCACTGTTCACTTAAAGTACGATAGGGGAGAATTGTAGCTTCGTATTTCTCTTGCCATTTAATTAAAGCCGTCTGTAGTTCAGATGACATATTACTAAAACAGTGCGTAAAATTATAAAGCGTTTCCGACCCGTTCGGGTTAGAGTATACAAGACTTAAATTATCATTCTGCTTAACAGTAATTGCAGTAAAACAATCATCATCTTTCGATTCTATGGTGACTTCTTTTAAGTCATTGCTTTTAGATAAATGAATATCTGTTTTATGGTGCGCCGCGTAATATTCCAAAGAATAAAAGCTCAATGTCCGAGTGATAAAATCTACATCAATGATGCACTCATAGGCTTCTTCAATTTCTTCCCATAGAAACTCATAAGCATTGTTGGATTTGTTTTCACCGTCAAAATAAGCAATTTTATCTTTGAGGTCGTCGCTAACAAAGCCAAGCTTCCATTTCGGAAGTATGGTCATCTGTTTTTGGATAATGCCTTCTTGATTATCTTTGGTGTAGAAATAATACGAGCCTTCATTTAAAAGCGGACATTCATTACGCTCTGTTTCCTTATCTACAGAATGACAGGAGATTTCTTTATAAATTCTTTCATCAGATTCGTGACGAGTATAATCGTCAATCATAAAATAGCCTACATCTGAGACATAAATATAACGTCCTTTTTCAAGACGCTTATACATATAATGAAGCTGTTCATTTTTGTTGTCCGAAAATTCAAAAGATAATTCCCACTGAGTGTTGAAATTAGGGGAGAGAACTACTTTTTTACAGTCAGGTAACATTCCCAATGTGTTACTTAAAGTTACTTTTCCGTCTTTTATTGTCGCTTCTGAATTAGGATTGCAAAGAGTTAAAATAGGAGCTTCAAATTGCTCAAATTTATCAAAAGAAATATTCATTTAAAGCCTCCTCTCAAGAAAATAGGGTATAAAAAAAGAACCATAAAAAATTATGGCTCTAAATAACATAAAAGCATTTACATAATATATCTCATATTATTCCAAACAAACTTTACACTATCTATGTCACCGATAATTTGCAATTCGTTTTTTCCTTGTAAAAATCTTAAAAACCTTTGGTTAGCAAGTTTATCATAGTAGCTATTGTTTGAACTATCAACAATGCTTCCGACACCACAGTCAATATACAATGTACTATCAGCAGTAACAGACTTTATTTGCATTGAGCGATTATTGTCTGTTATATTTTTTATCATTATATTAGCGGAGGCAGATGAATTTCCTACTTTAATTTCAAGATACGGATAAACATATCCATTGTAATCTGAATTTACATCAATAATGATATTGTTTACAAAAACAGTATAAATGTTTTCAACGGCATCTTGTGTAGCCATTGGTGTGGCTAAAGTACAGGTACACTTCCAACCAAACAAATTACCTGATTTACGAATTTCAAATGGGTTAGAAAAAACACATTCGACATATGAATGCTTTATTCGCCCATTTATCATTTCGTCCAAAGATTTTTTCGCACCATAATCTTCATAGAGCTTTTTATAAGTAAGAGAATTAAACATCCACCTCTTAATCTTTTTAGATGCAATATCATCTATCGGATATTCGCTTAAAATTTCAACATCAAAAGAGAGGGGAGAATCGTCCCACTTTTTGCTGTGTATATCATATCTATTGAGACCTTTATAAAATTCTGTTGTATAATTCACACTGTTGCATATTTGCGTAAGTCTATCAGTATCAAGGTTTGCAAAAAGTAAATGATAACGAGAAGAATTTATTCCATCATAAATGTAATAACCTGTAAACAACATTTTTATCACCTCTCTTATAAAATCGACATTTTATATGTAAAGGCTCTCTTATTTTAAAAGTAAGAGAGCCTATTGACTTATTGTAATTTCTTCATTGTTTTAAGTATTTCTTCAACCTGTTCTTTTTGACTATGTTTAATTTTCTGAACAGTCTGATTATCTGCGTTTCCGTTAACAGTTATGCCACCAACATTAACATTAACAGGCTGAGAATAGATCATAGACATTGCCTTTTGTTTAAATGAAGAAATTTTATCCATAACAGAATTAAGATAACCTTGCGGAGAATTTGCAAAATCCCATAATGCCTGAGTGGCACTTGCGTTCCATACTTTACTTGTCGGAGTAAGCATAGTAAACTGACCACGCCTAACATTTCCTGCAATAACTTCCGCACCGTTTTCCTGAGTGATTGCTGGAACGGAAGATGTACCGCTCGCATAAGCACGAGTTATAGTAACACCATACTGTCTCGCGAAACTCATAACAGCGTCGCGTATAGCAGGAAGGTCATCATTTATTCGTTCGAGTTGGCTTTCAATGCCTTTAATTTGCTCATTGATAGCTTTTTCTTGACTCTCATATTCTTTGTCTATTTGGTCTTTTGCTTTTTCAAGCGCTTTGTCTTTTTCAAAATCATTCAGCTCATCTTCTTTTTCCTTAAGCTGCTGTTGCAATTCGCGAAGTTTCTTTTGAGAAGATAGGGAAAGTGTGCCTCTAAATGAAGCTATAAGGACTTTTAACTTGTTAATTTCTTCTCGCTTTTCAGATTGATCCTTCTTATAATCTTCTTCGTCTTTTGCATCTTCAAGAGCCTGTTTACGAGCATCGGCAAGTTCTTTTAACTCATCCTTTTGTTTTTCAAGAGATTCTTTTTGCGCGTTAAGGTCATTTTGATAGAGTTTTTTAAATCCTTCGTAAACTTCCTGAGAATATTTTGCATATTCCTCAAGATACTCAGCACGATTTTCATAGTGGTGCTTATATTCAGCATCAAGTTGCTGTAAGAAATTAGTCTCGTCAATTATGTTATTGTCGCGACGCCATTTGAGTTTAGTATACCAGTCATCGAATGCCTCTTTGTATGAGTCTGTTGACTTTCCGGTTTTTTCAGTTGGATCAACGCTAACATTAAAGCCTCCGCTGCCGGTTTTTGTTATTTGATTTCTTAGATCATTTAAAGTAGCCAAAGCGTTAGCCGCTACTTGTGCTTGCTTACCATAACCTTCTAAGTAATCCCATGTTCCTGCGCCAAATTTTTTATCAAAATATTCTTTCATCTGACCAAGAGTGGAGAACTGGTTCATTACCGTAGAAACTCCCGTCAAGCCTAATGAGGTTCTCATTTTTGCTAACATTTGAGAATGTGCATCTGCTACACTCTTTATTGCGCTTAATTCGATTCCCATATTGGCTACTCTTTTGGCTATTTCTCCACCTTGCTTAATTGTTAATTGACTTTGAGCTTCTACACAAGCTTTTGCAGATTGTACGTATTGATTAGCAACAGACTGACTTGCACCTTTTTCAAGCATTTGCTGCCGAATAGACTCAACAGTCTCATTAGTCAATGTTTTTTTATTAAACGCCGCTTTAGTAAGAGATGTCGCTAAAGAAAGAGCCGCTACATCAGCAGAATTAGTTACCCCAAGCGCCTTTAATTGAGCCTGAGCATAATCAAAAGTCTCTTCCGTGACATCATTAAGAATACCTTTGCTATCAATATACGCACCATACAATCCATTAAGGGCGTTCTGTAATTGTTTAGTAGAAGACTTGCTTGATGTAAGGATTTTGATATAATTTTCAAATCCTTCAACACCTGAAAAATCATCAAACAGGGAAGACATAGATTTAGAAGATAACCCGCCGTCATCGCGAACCTCAGCAAGCATATCTGCAATAGCAGATTTTTTGCTTTCAATATCAGTAAATTTGTCGGTAAGAGATTTGGTTGCTTCAAGGAAGTCCGACATCTTTTCAGTTGCTTCCTCGGTTTTATTTGATACTTCTTTGAACTGATTAGCTACACCGGATAATGCATTTTTAAAATCTTCCGAATGATTTGTAGCGTATACGGTAATCTCGTCATATGAAACAAGACCATCTTTTGAGGTGTCAAGCCCTTTAAAATTATCACCAAGAATATCTTTCCATTGAATGAGACCGGCTTCATTTAAAAGACGAATAAATTCTTTGAAACTCTCGGAAGAATTCCATAATTCATTTAATTTTTCCGCAGATAATTGTCCGGCTTCACCCAACCCTTCTAACTGAGATATTAAATCTGAAAATCGAGGAATTGAGGTTATTTGTGTCCAAGCACCTGAAATATCACCTGAATTGGCAACCATTCGAGCTTTAAAAGTGTTATATATATCAAGGTACTCATTAATTTTCTTTTCATCAGAAGTGGTCGGGGAAGATATATATTCAACTTCCGAAGCATTTTTTGATATTTCATCATATTTACTTTGAAGTTCTTCTTCAAGGTCGTCAATTTGACTCTTAATTTTATTGGACTGTTTTTCGTTGCCATCTGCTGCGGTTTTATTATATTGTGTGCGAAGGATAGATAGTTGTAAAAATCCAGAATTCAAATATTCTTCTAAAGAGTTATTATTAAATTTCCATTTCTGTTCAGATGGAACGTTGACAGTTACTCTTTTCCCAGCAACTCCTCTTTTGTTCTTTTTTCGAGAACGCGCTTCGCCATCTTCTGCTTCCCACCAGTCAATGAACTTAGAACCTTGTTTTTTTGTTTTTTGCTTTTGTAGCGCTTCATTGAGTGCTATTTGCGCTTTTAATTCTGCGTTTGTCTGCCTTAGTTTTGCAAGCTCATTTTCTTCAATTAGAGTTAAAGAATCTTTACTTTCAAGTTCATCGATTCTATCAACAGTGGTTTTTAATTCTGAATTTAAAGATTCGCTCTCAGATTTTAATGATTTCAGCTCATCATTAATTTTAGATAAATCTTCACCAAGTTTTTTTACAGTAGGAATTTGGGCAATTACCCATTTTATACCCACAACCGCGAGTTCAATTCCTGCCATTACCACAAAATTCAAAGCCATTGCTTTTAAAGAATTAAACACAGCCATTGCTGTAGAAGCACCAGTAGTGGCGGTTTCTATTGTCTGCATCGAAACTGCGCCAACTTCTAATTCTTGCCCCAAGTTTTTAACATAATCTCGTGACTTAGATAAATGTTTTTCAAAGGCTTCTTGCCCTGCTGTTCCGCTTATAATCTCTGCGTTAAAGGTTTTAAGAGTCTTTAATTCATCGCTTGTTAAATTAAGGACAGGACTTTTAAAACCAAGGAATGTATTTTCATCAACAACAGAACCTAAATATTTATTAGTAGCTCTTTGCTCCTTAGTTTTTCCAAATACAGTTATATTGCCGAGACTATCAGTTCCTGCAACACCAAGACCTTTGTTTGTTGCAATTAGAGCAAAAATGGTTGGCAAAAGGGTTTTAGTTTTTGCCAATCCGTCTACAAGTTTAAGCACATTTTGTAATAAATCAGCAGTCCATTTAACGGTATCACTACTTAATACTTGACGGCTAATATCCTCAAATTGTGCTTTGAGTTGAGAAATTTTACCGTTGATGCTGTCAAGATATTTTTCGTTTTCGGAAAGGGCAGAACCAGAAGAATTTTGGGCGGTTTGCAAAGCTCTTTCTGCAACTTCCCAGTTATTAAGCATACCGGATATTGCGTCAGCATTTCGTTTTCCGCCAAGTAGATTAAGAACATTGGCTTTTGCAACATCGGTAAGTTTTCCACCATTCCATACTGCCGCAAGTTCTCTGTATTGTTGAAATATGCCTTTGAAAGTGTCATCATCTTTCATTATATCTACGCCGGTAATTGATTTTAATTCATCGCGTAATTGACTGACACTTTCGGCCATTCCTTCAGTAGACTCGCCAGCATCTTCTGCGTCGGTCTTTGCTGCCCTTAGATACATAGAGGCAGTCTTTAATGTAGTTCCTACTTTTTCACTGTTTTGGACAGTTGTGTTCATAGCCGCTGCCAACGCAGATGCTTCTTCGACTGAAGCTCCAGCTACACTTAAAGCAGATGCAGACCTTTGGAGTGCTTCACCAATCCCCGCACTCGATGTTGCCTCGGTGTTACCAATAGCATTGTATACATCAACTATTTTCATAACATCGTCTGCCGGAATGTCAAATGCTTTCAATGTACTAATAAGGCTTTCGCTGGCTGTGCTTATATCACTAATGCCATCGCCAACATTTTTGTATACGATAGCAGCATTCGCCAATTTAGACGCGTCGTCAATATTAAAACCAAGACGAGCGAAGTCTGCACTTGCCGTTACAACATCCGACATAGTAGCGCCTAAATCTTGCGCTCTTTCTGCCGCATCATCTAAAAACTTATTGTATGTAGCATCTGTCTCGTCAGTAACTTTTTTAAGTTCGGTCATTGCCGTATCGAGGTTTACTACATTATTATAAACCTGAACAATACTTTGACGGGCATAAAGCGCTAATGCAGCAAGGACGCCATATCCAAGCTTTTCGTCAAACACACGCTTAACTTTTTGTCCAAGTGTTTCCACTTCTCCGCCAGCTAATCTTGCATTGGTTGCAATGTCAAGAAACTCTTGTTGTGCTGCGCCACCTTGTCCTGAAAAAATACCGCTTTTAAGTTTTTCAGAAAGTTCTATCATTCTTTGATAGGAACCGGGTGTGTTTTTGGACATTACATCGCCATATTTTTGCAAATATTTAGTAACAGAATCAAGAACCTTCAAGTGAGAAAGGTCGCCTGTTTTTTCTGCCTTAAATTTTGCATTTATGGCTCGTAATTGTTTAGCTTGTAACTTTAAGTTTTCAAATTCTTGATAAACCTTGTTTGCGTCTTGAAAATTGTCTTTCGTTATGCTAAAAGTCCCGCCGATTTGAAGTTTGTTCATGTCTGCGGCTACTTTACTATAATCGGTTTGAAAACGCTTAACCTTGTCTAAGATTTCTTTAGACGACCCCTGAAAAGATTTTAAATCTTTATCAAGTAAGAAACCGTTTTGATTTCTAAACGAAGCCCCGCCAAAACCCGTTAAGTCCGCCATCGCTGAGCTTAATTTTTTACTCATAGAACGGAAACTATTTATTGCTTTGTCAGAAGATTTTTTATCAATTTCAGGTAATCCTAATTTAATATCTGACTGTATATCTTTAAGCTGGTCAAGAATGGCTTTTCTTGTTTTAGATTTATCTAACGAGGCGACAAATTTTATTTTGCCGTCAAGCTTATTGGCTATTGCTTGTAACTGTTCAGCGATTTTTGCGCCACTGGCACCATTAATATCTGCTCCGCCTTCGACACCAAATAAAATACCTATTTGATTACTATTATCTGCCATAAATATTTCACCACCGTCCTAATTTGTAAAAAAATAAGACGCCGCAAATAATTACAGCGCCTTTAACGTTATTATTTTGAATGCCATCTTGAAGGATAAGTAATTTCCATTTTGTACTTAGGAAATGTTGCCTTAAATCCCGCAATAGCCTTATCAATAAAGTCGTTGGGCTTTAAACCCGGTGTACCATTTGCCAGAGAATGAGACCGAACATAACTACTTTCACTGTCCCACCAACCGTAAACAAATTTATTTGCCTTATATCCTTGTGTAAACAATCCGACAATATCGTAAACACCTGAGCCTATCGGCTCCCCGCCATTCCAAGGGGATTTGTTCAGCAAAGACTCTCTGGCAAGATCGTCTTTGTTTACAGTTAAAGTTATTTTATACCTGCCATCTTTTTGTTCCCTGACAGGATTGATTTTAATAGAATAGTCATCCAAAAGCATTTTTGAAGATTTACATACACCCATTGAAGCATCTATTATCATACGTTTTAAAACATTTGCTGCTTCTTTCGCTTCTTCTTTTGTTACGCCAGCATAAACACCTTTTTCCCTTAAATATTTCTTTCCTTTATCCGACCTAACAAACTCATTAAGTTTATCCAATATGTAATTCTGAGATACCATATCAGTCAACAACCTTTATATCTTTCATCTCTTCGTAGAGTTCGTCAATAAATGAATTACCGCCCATAGATTTATAGTTCGTGTAAGTTTTAATAAGCAATTCGTGCTTATACCTTGGCATTTCACCATATTTACCGTATTTATAATACATATCCGTAATTAAATTACGACAACTATTCCTTTGAGTTTCAAGATTATCGTCAAGTTTCTTATTTACTTTATTTAAAGCGTCAAGTGTTTCTTTTCTCTCTGAATCGCTCTGCTTAATATGAGCATCCAACGCTTTTTGCATATTGCCAACAGTACCTACCAACTTATCAATTTCTGCATTACAAGTTGGCACACCGGAAGTCCCAACGACCCAGCCTGCCACTTTTTTTCTAAGTGGTTTAAAAATTGCCACAAGGAAACCGCCTATCACAACTAAAGATGATGATATAGATGCTACCGTTTTTAAAATTTCAATCCCATTCATTTCTCTCTCCGTTCTGCCAAGCCGACAGGACGGGATGGCATTTTAATTATTATTCTGCATCTTTATTAGATGCATTGTTTTTCTGATAGTCCAAAACTGCTTTAGCAATTCCAGTTTCATTTTTATTTGCAAGACTCGCTGCAAGCCCTGTAAGTTTAGAAATATCCTCTGTTGAGATACCTTTTAACTGATTTTCTAATCCATCAAGAATAGACACAATTTTATTGGCAATTAAATCAAAAGAAGATGTATGTAAATATTTTTGTATTTCGAAGTCGATTGCTTCACGAACATCTTCTGCAAAACGAGGGAATACGGCAACAAAATCATTGTAAATATGATTGGCTGTGTCTGGATAACAATGTATAAAGTCATGCAATACAGAAATGTTGTCCGTTGATATATTTGTGCAATAGCCGATTATCTGGGACATTTCTGAAAAATCTCTCAGCGACGGGACATATTCTCCAAGTGTTACGCAACCCGCAACAATATCATTGATAAACTGAGTATACTGTTCAATTGTTAAATAAGGATTTACAATAATTTCAACAGGCTCGTCATCAATGTTTATCATATAACGCTTTTCTCTCACAGGATTTTCTTTTATTGCTTTTTTTAGAGTGTTAATACTGATTTTCTTTTCAGTTTTCTTTGCCATTAAGATTGGCTCCTTTACTTTCAATTTTAATATTATTTATTACATAGTCACCAATGCAAATTGCATCGGCTATGCCGTCGTTAGGCGTATCCACCTTATACTTATCGTGAACATAAGTAATTGACAGCACTTTTGAAGTTTTTTTGCCGTCTGTATTTACAGCAAGTATCTTAGACTTTTTTTCTTTATCTGTTCTGCCTCTCGCTCCACAGAAGTGTTGCCATTGTGATGGGGCAACGATACCATACAGTAATTGGTTTTCTTCAAATAAGTTTTCCAATACTCCTTGTAATTGAGCGAGGTTTTTAAAAGCCTGAACATTCTGTCTAAGCTGAATATCTTCAATAAATATTGCCGCAATATCTTCCTCTTCAACTATTTGCTTAATTAAAGATTTTAAAAGACTTATTGCTTGCGGGTATGTATATTTCTTACTTGGAAAGTCAAATTCTCCAAACTTTAATAAAACACGGGTTTCATAATCAAATATTGCCCAGCCTCCCGTGCGCGACTGGTCTACCGCTAAAATTTTCATAAATAATCCTTTATATAAAATAAGCGGACGCCCTATTGGACGCCCACTTATTAAAATTAATATTTGAATTTTATTCCTTTGCCGATTTCACCACAATACTTAATATTTACTGTGCCGTAAATTTTAAGATTCTTAGGAATGTTAATCTGACAAGGAACGTCATCAAACATAAAACCGAGGATGCCATATTTAGGAACATACCTTACAACTCGACAGTTTTTAGTTTCCCATTCGGTCTGATTTTTTATCTCGGTTTTGTTTTCCCGAACCTCTTTTTTCTTATCCGCCATACAATATCACCGATTATACGCGGATGTGAGAATATGTATTGCCCTCGTCGTCCGCAAGAATATCAAAAGTAACATTAAGCGAAATCGGGTCGCTACCGCCGTTGTAAGTAAGAGCGATGGCCTGTTGGGGCTGAAGCTTATAGCCTTTTACATATTCAACACTGTCAAGACCGTCTGTATCCTTCATCTTGGTATAGCCATCAATGGTATAGAAATCAGAAGTGTTGTTTTCATTAAACACAACTGTCTTAGCATCGGCACTGGTCTTAAAGTAATAAGCTACATACTTCTCACCGGCAGCAGCACCTTCTATGGTGACAGCTTTTGCGGTAGCAGTAGTAGCCGCGGGTTCACCCTCGCAGTCCTTGTCAAGTTTATAAACATAAAGGCTTCCGGCTATCGGTTCCTCACTGAGAGTAATCTTTCCAGCCTCAGTAACTTTTATAATTTCACGAGCTGCAATTTCTGCTCCTGTTGCAACATTTCCGCCAGCCGCAAGAGCTATTACCTCTATCGGTATAATCTGGGTAGAAATCTTTATCGTACCCTCTGTCTTGCCGTCAAATCCAACAAGATTAGCTGCGTACTGTCCGCCAGTTGCAAATTCACGGTCACGCTTCAAATCTTCTGCATACTCATTAATGAAGTCAAAATAAAGATACGGCTTGCCGGTACTATACTCTCTAAGAGTAAAATTTACACCGCATTTATTAGCAGTCTTCTTCATATTTGTCATTCCTCCTAATTTTTAATTGTTATTTTTAAGCCACAATCCAAAATCAAAATCTTCGCCGCCCCATATAGAAAAAGACCTCTCGGTAATTCGAGAAATCCTGTTTTGAGAATAGGCTTGAAATTGGTCAAGTAATTGCCAAATAGATAAATCGTATATATTTAGCAAATTATACCCACACCCTGAAATACACATTTTTGATATAATGTTTTGTAGGGTATAATCTTTGGAATTGTCGCTTTTTTCTTGGTTTTCATATTTTTTAAACGCCTCTAACGCTTTAAGGACTTCGGGGGGCTTGCCTGAATAATCCTCTTGCTTTTCCGGAAGCGATTTTATATCGTGTAGCAATTGACCTATTATTGAAAGATATAAGTCAAAAGTGTCTTTATTAATATAGCCTTCAAGGACATTATCAGTTTCGTCCGTTGGAAGTAATAAGAAAGCACCAACACTATCATCGAACCCAATCCTGTTTATAAAAAATAAAGACAAAACCTTCGCAAAAAGATTTCGTCTGTTCTCAGTTTTTATAATTTCTTCAAAAAGTGGTGCTCTCTCAGTAGATGTGATATTTTCTGAAATACTATTTAATATTTTTATAACATTCTCACGGTTATCATCTAAAAGTGCTTTTGCAAAATAATAGGTTTGCAAATTATCAGCAGTACCGTCAAAAATCGTTCGTAAAGTAGGAGAGTGCATAGTACCGATACCTTGACAAACAAACGGAGAATTTGCCAAAAGATAATCTCTTGGTATTTCAAACTTTAAATCCTGCATTCTATTCACCTGAAATTAGAAGCAGTAAACAGCAAGCGAACAGAGGTAAATCCGTTTGGAGCAGCAATAGGGGAGCACTCTACAAGGTCAATTTCGCCTATTGTGGAACCAATTTCTCCGCAATCTTCGCCATCAAGTAAATCGGCAATTGCAACAGCAATATTATCATTTCGATTTCCTTTGCGTTTTTTAAATTTCTTCCTATCAAGTTTTATGTAACTATTCGGAGAAATAATCTGTACGATTATCGCCATATTTTTGACAGTCATGGACTGATTTTCAGAAAGTTCACATTCAACGAATATTGCAGTTTTTTCCTGTGTCCAAGTGTCATCGGTAAAACTATGGTCAACAAGGTTATCGTTACGAACATTATAAACAAGGTCAGCGTCCATATCTATATCAGGGTCATCAAACATTAACCCCATAATTTCCTGCGAATTTGCAATCTCGTTAATTACTTCATACTTATAATCAATTACGTCTTTTAACCCAGACATGATTAAATTGTCACCTCAACTTCCATATTACAAGGCTCATATAGTCCGTTATTATCTTTTAAAGTTAAAGTGAAAATAGTACCGATAAGTTCTTCATTGTCGGATACTTTTACCTTGATTTTATTATCCGTTATTTCAGTTGATATACCGTCAATATTTGAGACTTCCCATATCGCTTCAACATCTGAGCTTTCAGTCCCGTCCGCATTATAAAATATAGGTGTGTATATTCTATAACTATCAAGCAAAACCGTTGGTCTGCCTTTTATAGAACATTTAAGTTTTTCTGTCGGAGCAGGTGAGGAAGTGGGTGAAATGTAATCGCAAATCATTTTTTCAAGATTATCATTTGAAGGAGAGTAATTATCACTATCAACTGTCAATTCCAATAAATGAGAGCCTTTGCCGAATGTCACGGAAGAATGGTTAATTCCCGCCACTTTATATACAACGAGTTGTTCTTTTAAATATTTGTCATACATCTTTTCAATGGCAAATCTTTTGTCAATAAATATTTTTTTTGTATCCTCATTATATGGAACATAAATACGCAATTTTTTATTAAGGTATTGAATATTTTTTTCCATTCCTATCGTTGTGCTATATGTTCCGTCATCAAGTGCGGCAGGAATTTCAATAATGTCAGAATTTCCATTTTGAAACCTTAAAGTTATATTGCAAACCCAAGCTGTGCCAACTGTTTGAACTTCATTTAATAAATAGGTTCCCGTAACAAGTAGTGTTTCATTTTTGCATTTCAATAAATCTCCAGAAAACAACGGTTCGTCTGGGAAGGCGGTTATTTTTACTTTATTATAACTTTCTGTCCGCTGAATAAGGAACCTGCGCTTTTCCTTTTCTCCGTTATAGATAATATCCTCATAGTACCCTAAATTGTTTACTGCACTTTGATTAAAGTAATCCTTTGTGCCTTGAAGCAATTCGTCTCGTTCTGTTTCTCCTAATGCGGTTAAATAATTATTATATAAAGTCCAGTCCAACGAAGATCACCTACGCTTTCAAATTGGCTATATCACCATTTCGGAAAGAATAGTCGTTCATTAAACCAATCCACTCTTTATATACTGCATCACGAGTTGTTCTCACTTCTTTAAGCAGATTTGCATTAGAAAAGACAGTAAAATCTTTTGTTGAAAGATTGTTCTTCATCAGCTCTACTCGCATTACTCTTGCTCTGAGCCAATAATAAGCCACACCCAAAGCAAGAATTTCTATACTTGCCTCGTCTAAGGTGTTGTTATACTGTTTCTTTTCGTCGTCTCTATCAGATAAATCTATACGACAAACATTTGCAAATCTTATTTGTGCAGAAAACAAATATTTTTCCAATACCTGTTCTTTTTCATCATCAGTGAGTTTTAAAAGGTTTCTATCGGCAAATTTAAAGATTGCCCTTTCGTATATATCGGTAAACGGCGTAGCCAATTCTATCACCTCGCTTTATTCGGGAATGCTCAATTCACATTCAAGCGCTTTTTCAAAAGCCTTAATCTTTTTAATAGAGTCAAGTGTTCCGTTTTCAATAAAGGTATTGAGTGCAATCGCTAAATTAGTTCTTGCCGCAGGAACGAGCAATGAAACCTTCTTTTCTATTTCGCTTACAGACCACGAGCAAACCTTCTCAAAATCATCGGGATCAATAACATCCTTATAATACTGCTGGACATATAAGCCCTTATAGACATCGGCAGGGGTTATTTCGTCATTGTCTAAGACGGAAACTACTGCTATCCAGTTGTTTTTAAAGAAAGCAACCTGAGAAGCCTTCATTGAGCGAAGTAGTTCAAAGCTTACTACCTGAATATCTCCTTCGTTATCCCAAAGAACCTGTTCGCCAGTTCTTTTATCAACATATATTAAACCACCGAAAACGCAGCTTTTAACTTCGACCATCATATCGTCAGTCAACTTTACAGGCTTTTTATTTTCTGCTTTAGTAGCTGTTGCGGTCTCGGTAGCCGCCTTTTTCGTATTAGCCAATATTTTTTCATCCTTTCAAAAATAAGGAGAGTGCCTAAGCACCCTCCTTAACAAATTTTTAATTAAGCGTTTACAGTATAGAGTCCAAGCTTATCGCCGCAGATTACGCCCGTACCATACGCCTGAATATATACATATTCCTGAGTAAGGTCAGCGTTTTCAGTGGCTTCCTTAGTGTTAAGTATACCGTCGCCTTCATTCACCACTTTGACGGGCTTCTCATCAGAAGCAACAATCCAAAGCTTCGTATCGTCAAGAGCAAAAGTATCTGTACCAGCTTTATGAGCCTGTTTCATTTCAACCATATTAGTGCCGTTGAAACGACCGTAGAAGCCGAAGTTATACATATCGCTCTTTGCTTCGGTCGATACAGTAGCAGTGGTAACTTTACGAAGCGCCGCCTTAGTGCCGTAAATAGTCGCTATCTTACCTGTCGCTGCCTCGACATGCTGAATAAGAGCAATAAGTTTTCCCTCATCAAAAGAACCAGTCTGAACATAGATCGCGTTAAGACCAGCGGTAGCAGCAGTAATTCCATTAAGGCAAGCATACGCATCTTCTGCTATCTGCTTTTTAAACGCATCTGCAACGCCCTGTACGAAAGTATTAAAATCTACACGACCCGCAAGGAAGCGATTAAGTCCGTCATACACACGAACAGTATGTACGGTAGTCTTAATAGAAACAGAGTCACCATCTTCAATTCTCTGACGGCGAACGCCCATTATGCCAGCCGCAGCATCACGAACAACGAAGTTTGCTTTGCCCTGAGTGTCAAATTCTGCCTCATCACCGTCTGCGATATTTCTATACTCAACCAACTTCATCAAGGTATTGTCGTTTTTGATACCTTCATCAATTATAACGGGGATTATTTCCTGAACAAGCTCAAAAAGGGCATTGCCACGATAAAAATTCTTCGGGTTTATCTTTGTTGAGCCACCATTCATTTCTACAAATGCATTGCGGAGAGCATCAGATCTCTCGGCGGTGGAAAATTCTTTTGAGCCACGACCACGAATGGCGTCAGTTGCTATTGTTACAACATCAAATTCCATATTGTTTTACCTCACTTTTAATATAATATCTTTAAATTAGGCTACTTCGATTACAAACCATTCGCCTTCAACCTTCGTTACAGTACCTATCTTTGTAGAACTTGCAGTAAGGCTGTCAACTGCTTTAAGCTTAGTACCTGCCTGAAGCTCTATAACAGAGTCCTTCTTAGCTGTACCATCAATAGCGGCTGCCTTCAAAGAGAAAATATCGCCACTGCGGAGGCGGTATCCACGAGACACTGCACCAGCTTTGTTTATGAACTCGTCAAGAGTATTCATATTCTTGTCTTTTACTATTTCCTCACTTGCAATAAGAGCAATAGAACCGAGCGGAGAATTTGCCGCAGGAGCTGACGCTTTTCTTACCTCACCATCTATGTAGTCGCCAACAAGAACAACTGCACCGTTTTCAATAGCGGCATCTGCACCGCTTGCCTGATACTTTACAGAAACAAGGTCTTTGCCCAGAGTAGTACCGGACATATTATCTGTTCTAACAACACCGTATGCCATAATTGTTTTCCTCCATTTTTTTAAATTTAATTTGAATATCTATCCATAAATTCCTGTTCATTTGTTTTCTTTGATTTCTTTTCAACAGGAGCATGAATCGGTATTTTTATTGAAAAATTATTTTTCTGTTTCGCAGGTTTAGAGACAACATTCTTCCCACGAATAACAAAACACTCTCTTTCGAGAGCGTCTTTTTCAAAGCTATATGCCTTTTCTTTAAGAGTATTAAAATCTTCATTTCCTTCAAGGTCAGAGAATTTTGCAAGAATTTCATCACATTCTGCTCTATGTTCTTTGTCAACGCAATCAGCTTTAAACGCTTTCAATTCTTCATATTCAGCTCTCTTTGCTTCAAGTTCGTCATTTTCCGCAACAGTCAGCCACTTGACAATCATTTTTTCAAATTCGCCTGTCTTTTCGGCAGTCAAATTCTTTTCATCAAATGCGTATTTTATGCGACCATAATTGCTTTCACGATCTTTTTCAATCCAATGAATTTTTTCAACAAACGCATAGTTATCGTCGAAATCCATGAGATAAAAAATTGTAAATTCAATTTCTTCTCCATTTTCGTCAGTAACCAAAATAGGATCTAACATATTTTCGATAGCCTCACGCTTATCATTGTAAGTCGCTGCGAAAGAGTGAAGTTTTTTCTTCTTTTTCGGTTTTTCGTCTTCGTCGTCATCTAACGCAGAAGGAGCATCTTCCTCACCATCATCTCCTGTCGGTTCGGTAGGAGTTTCGGATTGAGGGTCTGTCGGTTCAGGAGTATCTGCTCCGTCGCCTGAAGAAGCGGAATCAGTACCTTCTGCATTTTTTGTCTCTGTGTCGGTAAAAGATTTAAGTTTTTCTCTCAAAGTATCTTCGGTCATATCGTCAGTGATTTCAAAATCAAGCTGTTCTGAACTTAAAGAAAATTCTTTTAAGATTGTTTCAATTAATTCCTTGCTCATAACATTTCCTCCTTTCTTTTCCGTCGATGCAAAACACATCGACAGTTCGTGTTTAAGTTGCTCCGTGAGCTTATTAAAATTATCGTCAAACTCAAATTTATAAGGTTGAACATCAGAAGAAGGGAAGCAAGGAGTTACATTTTCAGGGTCGCTTTCACTATCACCCTTGTTAAGCAAACAAAGCGCAGAGAAAGAAAATTTCTTAATATCCTCATAACGAGAATCGTCCGCTAAGCTGTCCCATTCTAATGCGTCAACTTCCATTGACTGATTGGCATACACCTCATCAGAATAAAAAGTTTTAAATATATCTTCAAATCTATTCCAAAGAATTAAATCTGCTACGAGATATATAGCCTTATTTCCATCCTGCTCAACTACTTCTTCGTAATGTGCATTATGGCTTTCAGGAACGACCCCCCACGGAATTGTCGTAGGTTTAAACTTATATGTACCATCCTCTGACACAAGCTCACAATCGTGTCCACCAAGCCTCAATTTTCCTTCGCTATCCGCATATACATGAGCTACAACAGGAATATTTGCAAGGGTAGGAAGGGCTTCGTCAACTGATTCTTTTGAGAAATGTGAATAATTGCGGTTTTTTCCAAGCGCCATAACCCTACATTTACAAAGAGTAAAATCTTGATTTAATGGCTTGACAACCTCAAATTTTGTAGAAAATTGAACTGATTTCTGCATATTTTCGTCCTCCTTTCTCTTAGAATCTCAACCGATTTTCGACCACAAAATCTCCTTTTGAAAAGGTTTTTTGTAAGTCTGCCACCTGTTGCGGAGTAACCGAAAAGACATATGTTTCTATCTGCCCATTCTTCTCCAACATATAATTAAACCCCGCCACAGACATTTTTTTTGCCACAGCAGGGTCAATTACCTTTATTATTTTTTTCATTGCCATCACCTATTGTCCTTTGAGCGAGCGCCTTCATCGGATATATTGTCATTATCTAATTCAGGTCTGCCCACATCGGTGTCATTTCCCGACATAGTATGAGAAGATTGCAATGGCGTAAGTTCTTCAAGATGAGAAATATTATTTTCAATATAAGACAATCCCGACAAATCGTATTGAGGAATGCCCATTGCGACATAATAAAGTGTTTTCCCTAATCCGTAGGTTGCACCTTCTTTGTAAATCTTAACCATCTTTTCCTGATTATATTTTGTGACGGGTAAAAATTGAATTTTAAACATCACAGATCCGCCAAGCGTCTTTAAGTAACGATTAAATATTCTTTCTGCTTGCAACATCAATCTTTCTGATAACATTTCATCAGCAACGATTGCCTTTTCAAGCCCGCCAGACGTCTCAATGGCAGAACCATGAAGTGTAGGCGGAGTACCCGAAGTTGTCCAAAAGTTATCAATACTACGACTTACTATATCCACATCATTATTAGCTGACTGTTGTGTAAGATTTATTGCTTCAAGTTTCCAAGGAGCAACAGCCAATCCAACTTGAGGCGGCAATGCGTTCATAATATGAGAGACATACATCTGAACTAATGGCCAATCTAATTTTGGTGTACCGTCATCATTTAGCGGGACATTACCTGTAATCAATTTATAATTCTGCAATTCAGTTGCCGTTTCTTGCAACGCCATATAGTTTTGTATATCTAAAAGCAATGGCATAACAGAAGCAAACATCGGTATCGTATAATCATCAACAGAATCGTCTGCTTTTAAACAAAATGCAACCTCCATAGGAACTTCCTGCCATTCACCTTTTCCTGCCTGATAGTCCCTATACATTGCTGTAAATTCAGGTGGATACCAACTGTCAAGGTCTTCTTCCTCTACTTTTGACATTTGATAAGAAAAACCGTATGTCCCATCCGTTATACTTGTAATTTGACAATACTGGGGGTCTAACACCTGAATAAAAGAAGAATTTTTACCTCTGCGAAAAACACCATATACTGCGCCGTCTCGCAATGCTGTTACGCACATTTTATACATTTCGTGCGGGATATTTGCTTCTTCAAGATATTGAACTACTTTATAATATTGCTTCTGAAATGCATCCGGCTTCACTTTATCTCTCTCAAATGCCAATGGGGTTATGTAGTACGCCCAGTTCATCATACCGGCATAATAATTTATTAACCTTTGATAATGGTTTGAAGCATTATAAAGATATTGCGAAGCTGTTCTTAAACTTTTTGCATTATTTCTCGTACCCGGACTTTCAAGCCACTTAAATAAATCTTCTTTTGTATAACGAGTAAGTGAAGTTCTTTTATTTTTAGAGGTATTATTGGGGTCATTTATCATTTGCTTTTCTAATGCTCTTGCAAATGCGACCGCTTTATCAAATTCTGCTCTCGCTTTTTCAAGCTTTGCAGTTTCTTCTTGTAATTTCTTTTCTCTTTCAGAAATGCTTGCCATTTATTCACTTCCTTCCGTTATTTTTTTCCGTATTTATATAATTGTGGGGCTTTGAATGTAAAAAAGTCCGCAGTAGGAATTGTCTGTTTAGGACGAGAGGTAATTGCCTTTCCCCTTCTAAGCTCATAAAGTCTATGTGCCAATAGAATTGCAACATAAAAACGGTCATCATGCATTGTAGAAGTTTTTTCTCTCGCAAGTGCATAGATTACACTGGTCTTTTCTGCATTTTGAGTTTTATGAATCGAGGTTATTTCAGTTTTCATAAGATCGATCTGCATTAAAGCCATTCTTTCTTCTTCGTTTAATTCATAGATCTCGTAAGACTCTTCTTCTCCGTCTGTCTTAAAAACCTTTATAAAATCTTGACCTCCATATTCGTGTGGGAAACGAAATACTCCTAAGTCCATAAGCTCAATAAATTCTTCAACCATTTGAGTTCTGTATTTTCGTGGGCTTATAAGCCTTAATTTATCAGATGCATTTGGATATAATCGAGTATACCCTTCGTATATTTCGTGGGATTTATCAATCAAACCTCTATGGGAATTACCTTTTTTGTCTTGCCAATCATTTAATAATCCATCGGCATATGTACTTGTACCACCGCCACCTGCACCTTGATCGATTTCAAGAGAATTTATATATTCATAATCAGGATTTTGTCCATTATAATCCAATAGCATTTCTCTTAAATTTGCAATTTGTCTATTAGAATCAAGTTTATATTTTTTCTTACTGGCGACATCTATCATATTGACACAATTAACTACATCTCCACATAATCCATATTTAGGATCGTCATATAATTTCATAACTCCAACAATAGAATTGTCTCCAGTGCGGGACGGATCGAAGGCAATTATGTATTTGTAACCCGGCGTCCAATGAAGCTCAGGTAAATAAAAATGTTCATTTCTTCTGACTGTGCCCCATTTAATAATTTGAGAACTACCGCCGTCCATCGTTGGTTTATTAAAATACTCGCGAAGTGCCTTTTCACGATTGCTTTTTAATGCGGCATCAACTTTTGCCCTTGTCAACAGGGGAGAGTATGGTTCACCATTCATATAAGTTGTAATGGCAACATCGCAAATCATATCGCATACAAAATAATTTCTATCCCCTGCAAGCATCTTTTTTGCGAAGTTCTTATAATGCTTATAAAATGTCTTTGTCATTTCATCTTGAGATGAAGCATATACCAACTGAGTAGGAACTTTTCTTGTTTCTGTCCGAGGATCATACCCATCTTCTGTACTTGTAACAAATTCTGTATTTTGAGTAGCGAATGCTTCACAGACAGTAATAAGTTCATCTGAACAAAAGGCGGCTTCATCAAAAAATACAAGAGTGGCTCTGCGGGAACGGTTGTTATCCGGATTACTGTTTAGTGTAAAAATAGAACTTCCGTTGTAAAAAGAAACTTCATATCCCGCAGGGTTATGACTAAAACCAGTCTTGTTCGTTGATGTTTTTACGGTTTCTTGCTCTACTATATCTTTTAAGGATTTTATAGAAGCGGATGTTTTTCCTATTCTGCGAATAATCTCCTCAATTTTTGTAAATGTTTCTTTTGCTTGATCTCCAACTGAAGAAACAATGTAAATTGATTGATTTTCATACAGTATTGCTTTTAATATTAAAAATACTGCACCAATAAAGGATTTTCCGAAATTTCGAGAACAAGCCCAAACACAATGAGCTGCGTTCCAAGAAGATTCAAGAATATATTTTTGTGCATCGAATAATTTTATACCAAGAAGATCCTCACACGCGATACAAGGATTTCTTCTATAAAATGCAATGTTTTGTGCGTCTAATTCGCAAATTCTTCGACGAGCCGCCGTCATAATTATCTTTTTCACGACTCATCACCACTTTTTAATTGATTATTTTCAATCATCAATAATCTATTCTGTTCAGTAGCATCGTCTAATTTTTGTTGCAATTCTTGAATTAAAATTCTTTGATTGTCAAATATTTCTTGCTGATCGTTTTCGTCAAACATAGCATTTTCTTTGATAGCTCTATTAGACATTTCTATAGCCCATAAAGTTCCCTCTGAACGAAGCTGGTCATAATAATTTGCTTCTGCTTCTTTAAAATTTTTTTCTCGCAAATCTCTCATCAAGTAGGTAAGTGTGGATTTTCCCGCTCCCTTATCAGATCTGTTTTTTACTGAGATTTCATTTTCTTTTGCAAGCTTATCATTGTTTGCGGTCAAATCTTTTTTTAAAGCGCTTAACCGCTTGATTTCTTCACTTTTTGTAGTAGGATTGAGGTTCGCTATTAGAGAATCATACTGTCTTATCTGATTATTATTATTTACAATCTGAATAATAACTGCTGTTTTAAAAGAGTCTTCAACTGTATCTTCATCTAAATACTTACTTAACTCAAAGAATAAATATTTTCTATCTGTCTCAGGGTAGCCTTCAAACGGATCGTACCCCAATATATTAATTACCTCGTCTCTAATACGAGATTCGTCTTTTTTCCATCGCTTTTCTTTTTTTTCTTCCCCATCCGGTATCTTTGTTATTTCTTCGCCAAGTAATGTGTTTACAAAAGTCATATTTTTATATTGAGGGCCATTAAGGCGGCTAATATAATCCGACAATACAAAACTTCCATTTTTTTGAACGACAGAGGCATACATATTAGCAACAAACGGAAGGTCAAGCATTGCACAAATAACAATTAGAGCATTACGCTCTCCGTGACGGTTTGTTATTGTTTTAAAATAAGCGTCAACACATTTTCGGCAAAAAAGCGGTCTGTTATCAGATAAGTTCCATATTTCGCTGTTTCGGGAATAATAAAAATCAGTGTCAGGCAAATTTTTTTCGCCACAACATTGACACTGATAATATTTAGTTTCTTTTACGGGAGACGACTGTATCCGTTTTTTTGATCTTTCTTTTGTTGGTTTTGCGGTTATAGCTATACATATCGCCGCCTTTCATTATTTTTACACTATTTTTCATAAAATGAGGATTTTGTTTATAATCCAAACTTATCCCTATTTTCTTTAACTTTTTTCTTGTCTATTCTTAGATAATGTTTAACAGTGACATCTGTTCCACTATGGTTTAATAAAGCAGATATGTCCTGTATCTCAGCTCCCTCTAACCTCATGAGATTACTTCCTGAATGGCGGAGGTCGTGATTATGTAATGTTGGAACATTTATCAAAACTCCCGCTTTTTTACACCACTGATTTAATGTAGCAGGAGACACTTTACTTACAACACCATCTTCTTTTGATACAAAAACATAACCTTCGTCTGCTATTTGATTGTCCTTTCGGTATTGCTTTAAATTCAATAGCAATTTCTTTACATAATCGGAAAAGTATAAGGTAACAATTTTTCCTTCTTTCTCAAGAACATCATTGACTGTCCGCTCATCAAAATCTATCTGTTCCCATTTTGTATTACTCATTGCTGTCACACGAGCCATGGTAGATAATCCGAAACAAATATATACTTGCTGTTGTAGCATTTGGTGCTTTTCAGATACCGTATGTGCCTCTTGCGTTCTTATTTCTAACTTTTGGAATAATTCAGCAACCTGTTCTTTTGTTAAAAAAGTTTGTGTTATTATGTCTGTGTCTTTTGAAGGTCGGTCGATAAGCTCCATTGGGTTTTCCATAACAATCTTCTTTTTTCTTAAAAATTTATAAAACGCAGCAACTGATGACATTCTTCTTTTAATTCTTCGAGAATTATTACCCTGCATTTTACAAAAATAAAAGAACTCCGTTAAATCATCTTCGGTAAGTTCTGTTATAGGCGCATTATTAAAATTTTCAAGAGTATATATCCAGAGGTGTGACAAATCATTATAATAACCATCTATTGTTTTTTGTGACAGTTCCCTTAACGACATATCGATCTTGTATTTATTCCATAACTTTAAAGTTTCTGGGTTTACTTGTTTTAATTTTTCTTCATCAAAAAATTTAATTTTGGGACTAAGATTTGCCATATATTTTTCACCCCTTTTAAAAAAACTTGGTGGGCGCACGGGGAGTCGAACCCAACGCTTCTGAGAATGAAAATCTCATGTCCTTACCGATAGACGATGCGCCCATTAAAGCGGTTTTTGGTATGTTCCCGCAAAACATCTACATAACACGATTTTCCAGATTCGTAACTGTGGTTGCGGAGGATGGACTTGAACCATCAACCATTTGCCTATGAAACAAATAAGCTACCATTGCTATACTCCGCAATATATAATGACGGTTTGACCACCCACCGACAAGGACTTCGACCCAACCATTTATATACCGCATATCGGTCAGCGGCAATATGTAATTATAGTTTGATTGACAATTTTAATTTTTAATCTTACATTTTTCTATAGCTGCCTTTATATCGTCCGCCAAAACTTCACCGTTCTTTATGGCATCCGTAACTTCCTGCGCTATCTGTGAAGCTGTACTAAAGTTACGATTCTTCCAAGTGTTGTAAAGTGCGGTAGCAACCACAAACACGCCCGATATAATTGCGGAAATATCTGCATTTTCTATCGGAAGAGTCTTGATACCAAACATCTGCAATACAGCATTAATTAACGCAAGTGCAAGCAATGCTACATTTATTACTGCTTCGGAAGTGATACCCTTTAGATTAATCTTTTTCATAACAGAACACCTCATTTTTTAAATTTAATTTTCGAGATAATCTTTAAGCTTATCTCCTGCGAAGAATTTTATCTTTCGTTTTTCTGCACATATCCCTTCTTTACCATCAGGGGTATGGTACGGGCGGGCAGGGGATATAAATGACTGAAATTGCCCAAAACCAGTTATTGTAACATTCTCTCCGCTTTTTATCTCATTCGTAACAATATCAAAAAATTCCTTTACAAACTGAATACAGAATTTTTTATCAATATCATTGTCTTTTGCTATTTTTAAAGCAATCTGTTTGCCTGTAATAATCAATCATTCCTTTAATTTAAAATTTTCAATTCTGTTTTGCTTTGAATTTCTTTTCCGGATTTATCTAAACAGAGGTAGATAAATCCTTCCTTTTGCGTTTTGACAAAGTTGCCATCATGATATTTCATTTGAATTACATCACAACAGGCTCCCTGTTCGTACATGGTTGTATCCCCCGTAACGTACGATCCGACACGGTGGGTATGCGCCATAACGATGGTATTAAAATCAAACGATTCGTCCTTAAAATACCGTCTGGCTTTTTCACAAGTCATCATAGGTTGTGATGAAAATGTAAGGGGATGAGCAAAAATAACCTTTCCAATCTTAGAGTACCAATTATCAACATAATCAATATCAACATCTGTGAAAATCTCCTTTAAAGGGGTATACCACACTTTAGTACCCTCTTTTTTGTTGTAATGATTGAAGCCGTCCACAAGAATTAATTCCAAAGAAGTTTTAGGCATTAGCTCCAGTAAATCTGAATCTAAATTTTTAGAAAAGTAGTTGGCGAATCTAATATCGTGGTTCCCATAGTTGCATATAACTTGATGTGGATGTATGTATTGAATTAAGTCAATTAAATATTGTCGAGTATGGATCATTTCTTCCATAGGGCTAATACGATATTGCTTTGGAAAACGAGAAATGGCCTGACAATCTCCAATATCTCCATTTAACTGCAAAACATCGACTCTACCAACATAATCTTTAAATGTTTCTATGGGCAATTCAAAGGGGCAATGTAAATCTGAAATTGATAAAATCCTTGTTGTAATTTTTGCATCATTACGGTTAAGGGCATATATCCTACCACGATTAAACGCCGCATATTCTTTTCTATATGCAGATTCGGTATAGTTATTTCCAGACACATCGTTAAGTAGTTCTGCAATATCTACGCAGGTTAGTCCATATTCTTTTTTATTTTCAAAAAGCCTTACAAAATAGTCGTCATAAGTTTCAGCAGGATGTTGTTTTATAATATTATTTTGTGTCATTATCTTACACCCTCTTTCTGCCATTACGCATTTTTTCTAAATAAGCCATAGCCGCACGATTTTCTTCACACCAATAGCGCTTATGGCTTGACTGCCTGTTCACAATGGTTATATGAACATTAGGGAATTTCTTGCGAATGACAAGAGATTCTTCTTTCGTTATTTGCTTAATAATTTTCAGTCCTTTATTATAAATTTGGGAATGTTTCTTATCCCTATCCCTAATCTAAAAACATTTCTAAACCCCTTGATTTTAAGCGATTCTTGAGACTTTTTTCATTTTTGAAGCGTTAGAAAAATAAGGGGTAGAATGTAATTTTTAATGAAAAACGCCCTCTGGCATGTAGTCAGAGGGCGGTAACTAACTTATTTTTTGCTTGTAATAAAGATAATCATAGAGAGGAATATTGCCATTTTTCCATTCCACTAATTCGCAAAGCGTTTCCTTACTTTCGATTATCATTTTGAAAAATTGTTTATTTGGTGTTCCAAAAAGCATATTAAACATAAATCGGGATATATCTTTGTTTTCATCTTTACTGATTGCTTCAAGAAGTAAATACATTGCTCCGTCACTGCAAGTGATTTTCTCAATATACTCAACACATTCTTGCCTTTTAGTTGCTACATTACGAAATAGGTTATCTCTTTCAATTTGGCTCATGCCGCTATACCCAGCATATAAAGCCTTTATATTTTGGTAACTGCTTCTAATAATATCAATAATTCTATTTTTTTGTCCGTAATAATATCCTTGTCTTAAATAATCTATATTTATATTCGGCGGTTTTATAATTGACATAAGCGGTTCAAACTTACGCTTTTCTCTTCGGTTATAATTTCTGGCAAATTTGGTAACGACCTTTTGCACATAATCCATAGTAGTCATATACGAACGATATTTTGTGTTTGCTGGGAGCTTATACCCATTGTTTAAAGTTATACGTTTAAAGAATATAGGCTTGATATACTTGCCGTCGGATAAAACCTTGTATTTTTCTTTAAGATATTGAATTTCCTTGCCTGTGTCAATGATAAACTCTTTCTTAGCACGGTCTCTGATGTATTAAATATAAGACGCTACTCTCATATTAACTAAAGTTCTTGTGTTCTCACACAAGCATAGACTATATCTTCACCCTGTTGTTTACAGGGGCATACCACTTCGGCTGTCAATCGCTTACAGCCTACTCCCTCACGGGATAGTCGTTGAACCTTCCTCTATTCGAGGCTTGGCTGCTGATTTCCAATTTTTTTGATTTGTTGTTTTTATAATTTATTTATTACACAATTCGCCATACAATTTAAGTTCGGCTTTCTTGCGTGCCTTGATTGCTTCTTGCTTGTTATCATAACTTCCAAGATAGGTTCTTTTGCCATTATGGTTTATTTGTACTCCCCATCTGTTATATCCATTGATTTTATACACTCCTGTTGTGCCAGAAGTGTTATATTTAGACATCCTTCTATTGTAGCAATTTTGTGAGCGATTTGACATCCTAAGATTTTCTCGTCTGTTGTCAGTAGAGTCTCTGTTAACATGATCTACCTCTTCTTTAGTATTTAAACAGTTTAAAATCAAACGATGTAATTTTATCATTTTTCCATTAACTTTTGTCGTGACTGACCTATAACCGCTTTTATCATAGTTAATATGCCAAACATACGGGTGACATATCTGATAATCAACTTTGTCTATTTTAAATTTATCTCCATTAAAGCATTCAACCTCATAATATGTCCCTTTGTCGTGATAAATATTCTCGCAAAAAAGATTATTTTTTTTATTATTGAAAGAATTTTTATCGAGGTGTTTAATTTTTTTCTTTGGATGCGGAATTAATAATTGCGGCAATGAAACGGCGCGCCACTTTCCATTGATTTTTGTGGAAACCATTACTTGCCCATGATGTTCATAAACCGTTTTGTTTTTTATTAAATCCACATCTTCTGTATCAATTAAAAAAATGTTGTCGGAATTTGAACATTTTGCCGTTGCTACATTTCCGGTTATTGTAAATTGATTAATACATTTCCTTCTTTCAAATATTTTTCAACAAATCATATAGTACTTAGGGTTTAACCATATACCATCCATCTGTTTTTTTCTACTTTCGTAACTATCACACCTATGTATATTTCACCATTATGTTGTAGTACAGATGACTTTATGGACAGAATATTATATTCCTATCCCAGCAATTCAATATGTTAATTTTTATGCACATTACTGTACACCGAGACCAAACTCGATCTCTATTCCGCTTAAAGCTGACAGTTTGCAGACATCACAATAAAGCTCTTTAATGTCCTCAATATTTGCTCCTTTATTCAGTCGCTCCCAAAGAATGCTGTTGAGGCGCTGTGACTCGTTGATAATCTCGCCAATCTTATTAACACTGGTCTTAACATCTAAGTCCGCTTGTTGCTCAACCGTGTAATATCTTCTTCGTTTTATAGCAGTAACCATATTTGTTGGTACTTTGAAATCATTATAATGCTTTTTTGCCGCATTAATAAGTTGTTTGTTATCTGTTAGAAGAACTGTGTCAGAATCAAAATCGGCGCCTTGAAGTCTCTGTAATATGTTTTCGTCTATGGAATTAACGCAAACGATTGCTTTGCTGAGATTGAAATATTTATCATAATTGCCGTTTCTGACATTTTTGAAAAGTGCAATATCGCCCATTGTAACATGGGGGCTTCTTGACCCAAGAATGTCTGTCCAATAAGGAAAGCGTGTGCTACGGATTTGGTTGCCGACCAGTTCGCTGGTTCCGTCAAACTGCCCGACCGCCGCTTTAAGCATTTCCATTCCATTACCGAAAAGAGTAGAATAATTACCGTTGACTAAAACTCTGCCGTCCCTTAAATCATTTACAAGTGACCTAATCAAGTCGTTTTTAAAATCGTTATAAAGTTTTGTGTTCGCGAATTTATTATTTATACCAAGCAGTTTAAATACAATTTCATTTTTTGAATTAAGCGGAGTAATTTCCATTTCTTCATACGGATAAGAAATGTGATGACGAAGAATATCTGGATCTCTACGAATATAATCAATATAGTCAAACGATTGTTTTAAGAATTTTTCAACATTTTCATAACTCATATGCAGGGTGTTAAGCAACTGATAATGTGTTTGTACCATTCGTCCATCAAAAAAATGAGGGTTTTTTTCGTGCTTAACGACACCGAATGTAACGTCAATGCTTTTTAACCACTGTTCCGCCGTTCCAAATTTAAGGTATTTAATACTACTGGGAGTGGTTATCAATTTGATGTCGCTAACATTTTTTGCCAAAGTAAATCCATTGAGTTGTGAAGTGTCCATTATACCATTATCTTTAAACCATTTCTGAATATTACAATTAAAAGCACAAGATTTAAAGAATCGATTTCTAAGAAGTAGCATTCCTTTATCGGGATATTTAGAAAATAGGGAAGTATCCATTAAACTTTGCCCATCCCAAATTGAATTTGTGACTTTGACGGTTTTTTCTTCAGCAGCGAGGCGACCATCTTTTTCTTCGACTGCCACCACTTCGTCGTCAAATGAACTTTCGTAATCGTCAATGATAAGAATATTTTCAGGTAAAATATCTATCGTGTCAATGATGCTACTCATTGGCAGGGAGATGTAAGCCTCATAAGCGGCAAGGTCAATTTCTTGCCCATCTTTAATCGTTAGCCCACACCTGTCCCATTTTGTCATTCGTCCGTAAAGAGCTTCATTGACGAACAAACATTTTCCGACGCGGCTGCTTCCGCTGCTACGTTTGTAGCGAACATATTTGATACCGTCACATACAAATCCATTTTTATAAAGTTCTTCGCGAAGCTCTGCTTTATTTTTAACGACCGGTATTGTTCCGATTTGAATATATGATTTTGTTTCTTCGTTGTAATCAAAACACTTTCCAAGTGTTTCTTTTGGCAGGGGGGCTGTTATTTCAACCCCTGTCTGTATTCCAATAAGTTGCCCATCTGGTGATAATGCAACCCCGTCTTGGAATAGGCAATCTCTAAAATTATTGCCAGCCCGTATGTATATATCGCTTGCCGCTTTATTAAATTCTTTGTAAGAATAACTAAATTTTACATTAATTACTTGCTGAGTGTATTCCTTACCATTTATTTCAAAAGAAAAATTCTTACGGCGTGTTACTTTTTCATAAACTTCTCTTAATTTAATTGCATCTAAGCTATAATCAAGAGTATTAATAAATTTTTTAGTGCTAATATCTCCTGTTTGCTTGCGGATGGAGTATCCATTTTTAGAGTCTTGTTTAGTGGCGGCATATAAATCCTTTGCTTCCACTGATAAAATATATACAGCTTTGTTTTCGCTTATAAGCTGCGCCCCCTTCCTGCCGCTCTACGCGGTCTCAGTCCGGATGGGATTTCTTTAATACGATACTGTTCCGATTCAAGAATTGAATGAACACGGTCTTCTAAATAGCGATTGGCGTACTCTATCCATTGTGATACGAACGCCTGTACAGATAAATTAGTCTTACTATAAGGGCTATTTTCAATGACTGCTTCGCACAATGCCACGGACAGTTCGCCATGCCAATCAGTTGCGTTATTTTCAGAAAGATTATATCTTTCCATTGTTTGTTTTACGAGCGGGTATGCACTTTCAACCCACTGCTGTTCTTGTGGTGTTAATTTTCTCATATATAATTTTCTCCTTTGTCTTGTTAATAAACATCAGCCTTTCTGTAAAAAAATTGATGATTTGTTTTTTGATAAAGTGATTTGCGATATTTTATTTTATAGATTTGCGGTAATTTTCAAGTGCGTCTGCCAGTTTTGCTTTTTTGATGTTTAAAATTTCTTTGTCTTTAAATCGCCGAACTTTTCTTTAATAAATTGTTCAGCGTTATCTAATTTCGTTTGATAATTTATTTCTGATGTAGGAACATGCAAGGTGAAAACATTAAAGCCTCCATCTTTTGCCTTTGTTCTAATGACTTTCCGGGCAATTAAACCCAATTCCTCAAGAGCTTTGATATATTTTCTGGTCGTTCGCTCATCTTTGTTTAATCTGCTTGCCAATTTCTCCATTGAATATGAACAGACGCCAATAGGAAATTCTACTTGGTTAAGCTTCTTACCTCGTCTGCCGTAAATCAAATGTTTAATAAGACATAGGGTAGAAAGCAGATATGCTTTATATGAGGTATCTGCCCATTTAATAATTGATTCATATTCCGAATAAGACAGTTGAATATATTTACTGTCTGCTCCTGAAAACTGTTGTGGACTTAATTTATATTTGATACAACCCGGCACAGAATTGACTTTCTTAATAATACCTACATCTTCAAAGCGACTTAATATTTCCTTTGTTTTTCTTAAGTAATAATCTTTTTGGCTACCATTTCCACGACCAATTTCGTTTAAATAGTCTGTATACATAAAAAATGACGTTCCTTTAAGTGATTGGTTTTGATATAAATAGCAATACACCATAATTTTGTCCATAGAAACTTCCACGGCCTTATCTTCAATTGGTTCCCATATCCACAAAGGTATTTTAATAAAATAATCCTTCAATAATTCCCTCCTTTCCTGTCAAAAATCGTCATAAGGAAATATTTTCAGGGTTTGTATGTAGTTTTTTGTATCTTGTGGGCAAAAACAACACCCAAAAACCCCCTAAAAAATGTACCTATAAAAATAAGATAGACTGAGTAATAAAGAAAATAGAAAACAGTACGCAGACCGTTGCAAAAATTGCATCGTTTTCCTTGCGGAAAACTTCTTCAATTTTTTAACGTCTTCGTCAACGCCCTTACGGGCTTCTGCTTCGCACTTTAATGATTTTACTTATTAGAATTCTCCTTTCTCATTTCAATATAATTTTTCTTCCTTTGTAGAATACACATTCTGCAACATTGCATTGTTGTATATTTCTACAAAAAAATAAATGCCTTTACAGCATTATTAGTTTACACTTGTATTATACTCCTGATTAATAAACTTGTCAAGTGGTTTTCAAAAAATAATTTTGCGTATTATATGAGAAAATGTGCGAACTTAAAATGCGTATTATGATATTGTGGTTGATTTGTGTAAATAAATAAAGATTTTTGAGGTTAAGTGGGATAGGCGGGAATTTATATTCCTTTAAGGTGCTAAGTTGATTTTTCTTCATAGTTCATAAAGGAAATTAAGGTCAAATTGATATTGTAGGGGGAATGGTGGTAATAGAATTATAGAATTGTGGAATATGGAAGATTGAATATGTGAGTTTGTGCGTTAGGTGATTTAAGTCATTTATATAGTAATTTAATGAAGGTTTTTAGAGTTGTGAGGCTAAGGAAGGAATTTATATTGGTTAATTAGGTTAGGTGGATTTACTTAGTAATTTAATAAAGAAAAATGAGTTAAAAATGGGACTGTAGCGATTATACTACGGTACAAGGTTTCTCTTGCGGTGTAATTGGTGCGAGAGCAACCCGTTCGTCTTATAGGAATATGTCCGGTATGGACTGTGGGATTATATAAGGTGGATAGGTGGTAAGATGATATGAAAGTTAATAAGATGGTGTGCGAATAGATGAACTGATATAGGAGTATTATAGGGGTGATAAGAAACTATTTTTCTATTAAGCGGGTATTAAATGCTTCGGAGAGAGGAGCTTGTGGTGATTGAAAATACATAAAAAATGAGTAATTTTAAGCAGTATAATGGGGAGCTGAATGGAGTGGGGAATGGTTATGGTGGAGTTGGAGAAATGGGGGATTGGGTATTTTTCGGGGAAATTGGCAGTTTTAGGTGATAGGATGGAGGGATATTGATTTAGGAAATAAAAGAATGGTGAATGTTGAGGGGTGGCAAAATGATTGGATTTGGCGATATGGTGGGGAATTACCGAAAGGGGAAACGAGTGAAAAATGGGGGGAATTTAAAATTTTTTAAAGATGAGTGAGATGGATGAACTATCCTTTTTTTGCTCCGCCGGTATTCGCTTTTTGATGAAAATATACCCCCGTATCCGTTCAATCTTAACTATGTGTAAAAGTTAAGATTGACAAAATATGTAAACACTTTACTTTGTTAAAGTATATACATATCTGTACTTTACTTTGGTAAAGTGCTCGGTTAGGTGTAAAGCTAAAAACTTGACAGTCTACTATTCACACACAACTGTCCACCACGCACGGACACATTACACTCTATATCTGTCTTCCGTACAAATACACTTGTCCACAATACAAATACACTTTAACACATTAAAGTGCCGCTCCATTCCCTTATAATGTATTATATTATATAATATATCATACTTTTGAACATAAGTAAAGTACCTATTCATACACGCAGTATACACGCAATACACAAATACCGCATTTTCACCCAGTCCGCAAAATATCACTATAACAACCTTGCACCCGTTCCGCAGCCGTCCGAAAAAAGTTTTTGAAAAAATAAAAATAATACTTGACATTATCCGTATAATGTGGTATTATATCATTGCCGAAAGACAAAAAACACTTTCAGCAATGAACCTATAAAACATTATATGATATTCAATATCAAGTAATTTTTCTTTTAGGCAGTAACCGTTACGACCGGAAAACAAGCCTATAAACAGTATTTTTTATACTGAACGGTGCAAGTAGCCAAAATTACAAGCAATGAAAAAAATAATACTTGACATTGTACGGATAATGTGATATAATAGGCTTGCCGAAAAAGTAAAAAATCTTTTAGCGTTGTAACACATGGGAGCGGTTGACTCATTCACCGTACCGCCTGAAAGATAAGGCGATATATAAATTATATCTGTAATATAGTCACGGCTTGAACAGTGGGAGCAAGTGTACCATTAAGCGGAGGCGATTCCGTGCTGGTTGGGTGCAATCTATCATGCCAACGATAGAGGAAAGAGCATAGAGCGGACTATAAAAGACATAGGCGGATATATCAAGTATAAAGCATAGTAATATTTATATTGCCGTGCATAGGTTAAAACACTGTTTACAGTGTGCTATTTATACCAATATATCAAATAGAGTTATAACGGGTTGCGACCCCGATATTATAACCGTAGACGGGATTTTTGCGCCTTACAAACGCAATCTTTTTGTCAAAATTAGCAATCGTCAGTATGCCTCAACTGTTAGGGTAATAGAACTTTACCAAAAATAAGGGCACATATTTTGCATCTATGGTCTGTCATTTTAGCGAAATATGAGGAATTTGCGATGACCTGAAAAGCGAGCATTTTGAAAAAAATAAACGCAATAATTATATCCTAAATGGATATTTTAAATAAACCTATATTAAGCGCTTAAACTGTTTTTTTACGGCTTAAGCGTTTGCTTATAGGCTTATTTTTTAAGTCTATAAAAAAATAATTGTGGGTGCACATTAAACACGGAGGAAATTATGAATACAAAAACTAATACTACCGAAATCAGAACAACTGCGCAACTTTTAGAGGAATTAAACATAATCAGAACAACCGCAACGGCTACAGAGGTCAACAAAAAAATTGCCGAAATTACGGAACAGTTAAAAGCTGACTCAAAAGCGAATTTAAGCGCAAGAATTGACGAATTGCTTGAAATGGATAGAGTGTCTATGTTTAAAGAGTTTATCAATAATCCTTGTTATACGGCGGTAAAATTATCAACCGATAAGGAAAGCGGAGAATTTAAAATTATTGATCGTGATCGTCAAATTGGATTCCGTCAGCTTGACAAGGCATATATTGACAAAAGTGATAAGAATAAAACACTGGCAAATTCCTTGCGTTATTATGGAATGGTGGCACACTTTACGCACAATTTATGCAAGAATATTGCGGGTGAATTGTCTGAAGATGTTAAAAAAGTTACCGTTCCCGGTTTTAACGGACAGCCTGAAAAGGAATTTGATTTTAGCGGAAGTAGTATAACCGCACTTGAAAAGCAATTAAACGCAATAGCTGAAGCAATTTTGCCGACTGAAATATGTCCAAAAATGATAAAAGCCGATGTTAAGGCTATAAAAGCGGCTTGCGTAAAAGAAAAAATGCTTGTATTTACCTTACAGAATGAAAACGCAATCATTAATAAGATATTCAATGCTTTTGAAATTCGCTTGAATAATAAGGCGTATACCTTGAAAAGCAAAGCGGAATGTCATAAAGCTAAGACTGAAAAGAAAAATAAAAAGACTGCTGCGTGATTTTTTACACGGAATTTTTATACACTTTTACATTACACGGATAATGCTTGACAAAAATATAAAATTGATTTATAATAAGGAGGCGATAAAACTATAACATATCAGAGGTGTAATATGCCTAAATATGAACCCGGACATTTTAATCAAAATCAGTATATAAATGATTATGTGAAAGAAAAATACGATAGAATGGAATTACAGCTTCCAAAGGGCGCAAAAGATACTTTAAAAGCATTAGCAAAACAAAATAAATGCTCTGTTAATGCTTTAGTTATCAGCGCCCTTGAAAAGCAGCATGGGATTATCTTAAAATCCAAAGACTGAGTTTGACTTTTCGTAAGAATCAGACTATAATATAATCGCAAGGGGTGAAATATATTGGAAATTCAATATAGTAAATCTTCATTAAAGTTTTTAGCAAAGATTGAAAAGAAACAGCGTGAAAGAATTAAATCAGCAATAAATGACTTGACATTAACGCCACCCAAAGGCGATATTAAACCATTGCAGGGGTATATTGAAATATACCGATTAAGAGTAGGCTCTTACAGAATAATTTACAAATTTACGGTTGAAAATGAAATTGATATACTTTATATTATAGACATAGGCAACCGTGGAGATATTTACACATAGGAGGTTTTTTATTATGTCTGAGAATGTTAAAAAAACAATAGATATGCTTGAGTTGTTACCTGAAACAGAACAGAATCTTGCATATGAGTTTATTAAGCGTTTAGTCAAAGCGTGGGATCCTGATTATACAAAATTAACTCCATCAGAGGAAAAGAACCTAAAAGAAGCTATGAATGATGAATTTATTTTATCTAATGAAATTGACTGGGATGATTTAGACAATATTTTATAAACTTGAAAAAAATAAAAATTTTTAACCGCTTACATTTCGTAGGCGGTTTTATTTTGTAAAATTTAAAATTTATGCTTGACAAAATCATTGCACTGTTGTATATTATTTACAGACATACAACAATGCAAAGTTGCAAACAATATAAACGAGGAGGAAATCATAATGTCAACACTGGATATAATCAGAAGCATAATCGAAATTATATTATTCGCACTTATATTAATTGCGTTTTTAAATGAGGACTTCCTCGTTTTAATTGAACGCAAAATGTTTAGAAAAATCAAAAGAAGATTTAAGAAACTCGTAAAGTGGGTGATTGGGTAATGGCACAGTACATCAAAGAAAAAATCAAATTGCTAAAGGACTTTGGTATTAAATTGAATAAAAAACAGCTTGCACATCTAAATTCACTCACAAGTGAAATTCAAGTTGATAATTACGCACACGATTTAATTTTTGGCAAAGGTGAAGCACCGTATGCGCTATCAGGGCTAAACAATCAATCAAAATATTTAGGCTCTAAACGAGCTATAGGAGCTTAGGAGGATAATATGAGACCGATATTTTATATGAACAAATCAACAGGCGAAATTACTTTTGATCATGACGAGGCGGTTGCTTGGTACAGTTCTGGCGTAAATGTAGGAATTATGAATGGCAGAAATAATAAAGAAATTTGCGAATGGTTTCATTAAGGTAGTTGGAGTAATTTATTATGTGGCCTAATAAAGATTATAGTTATGACAAAGAATTTCAGCGACAATTAAACGAAGCCGCAGAGCTTCAGGCTCATGCAGAACGCAGGCCGAGAGCCTTAAAATTCTCGACAACCAAATTTTATAATTTTCCGATAAAACACAAGAAAAGGAAAGGTAAGTAATTATGGCTATATGCGAAATTCTTGAAGTAGAAATCGAACATCAAGGCGTCACAATCCCCGATTATACAGATACTTGGTCTGCTTTTGAAGAAGCAAAAGTCGGGGATAAAGTTTATTACATTATGGAAAACGATGAGTGGGGCGATGAAACCTGCTTGCTGATATGTACATTTGAGGACGATGATGTTCAGGTTATCTGCGAAACTTTTGATGATATTGAAACCGCTCTGAGTGACGAAGAAATCATATGAAACAACAATTTTATGCAAGAGGTGGGAACGAAATTGATAGAAATGCCGGTAACTTTATTATGCAAAAATCCTTCTAAAAATAAAGAAAAAAGAATTCATCAGTTAGTTATGTGCGCCGTTATAGATGGTTATACAGACGCAACATCAGAACTGTCAAAATTTATTACAAAATTATACAGAGAGAAAAATCCAAATGCAAGTATTGTATATCGTACATTGCAGCCTTTATTTGATAAGCAAAACGAACATTACAACGAACTTTGCAAAGAATTAAACGAAATAGAACCATTAAGGGAGGACTTTTAGTTATGTGTCAAATGGTATTGAATAATGATAAAAACGGTGTTGAACTTTATTTTGAATCTAAACCCGCAACAAATATTATTTCCGATTTGAAAGAACTTGGATTTAGATGGCATACTGCAAAAAAATGTTGGTTCGCTAAACAAAATCAACGGACTATGAACAAGGCAAACGAACTTGCTGAAAAAAATGAAACTGCAACGATTGTTTCAGAGGAAAAGGTAACAGAAGATTATTGTCTGCCTTGCAATTTAAACATTTACGACAATGGCAATATTGATATTTTAAATAATCACAATTCGCTATATTTTAAAGCAGAAAAAATGTATGCACACATTTATGCAAGTAGTATCGTTGTTATTGATTTAACTAATGCAATGAAAACAGGTAAAACTTGCACATATTATTCTCTACGTGACAATATTAACGACGGATTTGTTGTAACTCTTTATAACAAAGGAATTAAAACCTTTTCTGATTTGTTTGCAGCAATTAAAAATGGCGAATTAACAGAATATATATCAACTGCCGAACAGAAATCGTCAAGTACATTTAGCCCATTTGTAAAAGTTAATCCTATAAAAACGCCTGCCAAATGGAACAGAACGTATATATGGAAAGCAATTCTATCAGGGCAAATTTGGAATGGTGAAACTTCATACCATTACACGGACGATTATGCTTATGATTATGCCTACAATTATCATCAATGTTGTGGCGTAGATTTAATTAAGTTGGCTATCGAAATTATTGAAGATGATTGCAAAGGATATTCGATTTACACGGGTGAAACTGATGAGAATGGTAATATCGAAATCCACTTTTTAACATATTCATTCGATAGTAAAACATTGATTTATAACGAAAATTTTAATCACGAAAAAGGTGCTCAGGCAAGACAAGAAAAGGTTGACGAGCTTAATAAATATAACGACGATATGAAGTCAAAAGTTATTAAGCTTAACCCCAATGACTTTGCCGACAATCAAATTTATTCGTGCCAATGGATTGAACAAGATGGTAATACCGGAAAATATAAAACAAAATCTGAATTAATGTTTGGTCGTTCGCTATTTTGGTTTGATGACGAAGATAGAGAACAGAGCAAAGATTTTATTTCAGTCGAACGCTACAACATTATTAACGATAAGTTTTATACAATCACTGACTTTTTCAATCGAGCAATGGACGAAAGCATTTATGAGGATAAACGAATAATTCAAACAGGTAATTGGGAGCATATTTGCACAGGATTGAGCCTTGCCGAAATGTTATCTGAAGGTAAGAAATTTGATACGATTCACGAAAATAATATTTCTTTTGAATTGTTGAGAGAACAATTAACAGCACACGCTGAAGGTAATGCTTTTTGGATTGGCTGTGCTGACGAAATTAATTATACGCAAGAGTTGTATAAGTTAAACATTGAAGAAATGAAAGTAAAAGAAATGCAAAACAATGCAAACGAGGGAATTGTATGCGTGATTTGACTTTAAACGAAACTGATAATAAAAATTTTTATCCCACACCAACATATTTGGTTGAAAAAATGCTTAATAAAATCCCATATCAAGAATTTAAAACAATTCGTAGTGTGCTTGAGCCGTCTGCTGGTAAAGGCGATATTGCTAAAATCGTACGCGATAAATTAAGTAAGCGAGAATACAGTTACACTTTTGGGACTTATACATCATCTGAAGCACCGGATATTGATTGTATTGAAATTGATATTAATTTACGGACAATCCTGAAGGAAAATAATTTTAGAGTCGTATATGATGATTTTCTTGGTTACTATTCTATGAAACAATACGACTTAATAATTATGAATCCGCCTTTTGATAACGGAGACAAACACCTATTAAAGGCTTTAAAGATGCAGGAACACGGCGGCAAAATACTTTGTTTGCTAAATGCTGAAACGCTAATAAATTTGTATTCAAATACTCGTAAAGATTTGGTAAAACAACTTGAAAAGTATAATGCAGATATCGAATTTATTGATAATGGATTCTCTCACGCAGAAAGAAAGACAAACGTGCAGACCGCTTTGGTTTATGTCAATATTCCTTTTGACACAACAAATGCATATAGCAGTTTAATTCTTGATAATTTAAAAAGAGGTGAAGAAATAGAGGATGAAGAATATGATGCAAACGAATTAATAACAGGTGATTTTATTCATCAAATCGTTGATCAATATAATTTTGAAATTAAAATTGGCATTGCTTTAATCAAAGAATATAAATCTGTTGAGCCGTATTTGCTTCGTGACATTAAAAAGGATAGCGGTAGTACAAGTACTATGCTTGAACTAAATATAACATCTGAAAACGAATTTATTAAATTAGTAAGAAATAAGTATTGGACTGCTCTATTTAATAACGATAAGTTTACTGCAAATTTAACTTCTAATTTGGTGCGTGATTATTATAAACAAATCAGCGAATTAGAAAATTATGATTTTAATATTTTTAATATCAAATCAATACAGTTAGACTTGTCAAAAAATAGAACTTCTGCCATTGAAGAAACCATATTAAATTTGTTTGAAGAGTTTTCGCATAAACATAGTTGGTACGATGAAACCTCAAGTAACATTCATTACTATAATGGATGGAAAACCAATAAGGCCTATATCATAAATAAAAAAGTTATCATACCTTTAGATGCTTATGATTGGTACGACAAACACTACAATCCAGATTATAAGGTAAAAGATAAGTTGTCTGATATAATTCAAGTTCTTGATTATTTAGATAATAACGTAACAAAGGACGACGTACGGAAAATATTAGATACTTCAAAAGAGGTTGGACGAACAAAAAAGATTCATTTCAAAAATATTGATGTAACTTTTTATAAAAAAGGAACTTGCCATATTGAGTTTACGAATCCTGAATTATTAAAAAGATTTAATATATTTGGTTCTCAAAAGAAAGGATGGTTGCCACCAACATATTGTAAGAAAAAATATAGTGATATGACTGTTGAAGAACAAGAAGTAATAAACGAGTTTGAAGGTCGTGATAGTTACGAAAAAGTATTCAACAATCAAGAAAAATATCTAATAAATACAAGTCAAAATGTTTTAATGATAGGAGCGTAAAGAGTAGTATGCGCTTATTTAAAGATGAACAAAATCATCTCATCACAGAGCAAGAGCTGCGACAGGAATTTGGACTGCTTAAACTTATTGATCCTGACTCTTATGACTACAGCTTTGAAAATTATATCAGGAATTGCACCGATAAAAACAGAACGCTTTCAGAATTAAGGAGGAAATAAAAAAATGGGCTTAGTTGAACAATTAAAAATAAAATCCGACCAAATTTCATGTTCTCAGCAGGAAGTTATTAACGAGATTGTTTTAAATTTTAAGCAATATCTTGATAGCGGAAAATTTGAACACTATTTGGAATCCAGCATGCATGAAGAAGAATTAAAATCTCGCGCAAAAACTTTGCGTTTTGAATTTTGGGAGTATAAAAGTGGATGCTCTAAGACTCATTTTAATATGAAGACTCATTTTAATATGGCAGGTTGGTGCTTTGGTGTGGATCAGAACACAACAGACCCTTACAGCTATAAAGGTGTGCGATTGAAAGACATACAAAAGCCTGTCATTGATCATTGCTTGCAATACCTTTATGAAAAACTTAACTCAATGGGCTTTGAATTTGCAGCTACACCTACGAGATATGGAATGCATCCAACGCTTAAAGTATTGCAAGGTGAAATTAAAATTGGTTGGTGAGAAAAACAAAATGTCAGTCTGTCGAATAACCCTAAATTTCAAGCGAGATTTAGGGTTATGAGTTTTGTTTTAGCAAAAAATGTATATAGCCTAATTAAAGCACTGTATTGGTGAGACCTTTTCCACCTATGCAGTGCATACTTTTTTAAATTCATTGCAGCAAATTTAAGCCTAACCCAATTTGTAACCTGGGATAAGCCTCGGTATGGAGTATATCGCATAGCGTATTTTTCTTTCGCGTCTGCGAATACTCGTTCAATTGTCTCTTTTCGTCGTTCGTACAAAGCCTTGTACTCTGGCGTATGCCTGATGTCTTCTACCGTTTCAAGGTAATCCGACCATATATGCTTGGTGACGGTTTTTTCAAATTTTTGGTTTTCGGTGCATAAATGCCTTGACGGACAGTTTTCGCAAATGTAGCCTTTACTCTTAAACTCTCGGTAACCTTCTCGATTGGTTGTAGCGTAGCTCAGCACTTGGTTTTCAGGACATATAACACAGTTAAAATATTCATCGTAAACATATTCATAAGGCGGGAAAAAGCCTTTCTTACTCATCGGTCTTTTGTAGGGTAATACGGGTATTCTGCCGTCATCAAGTATCCTCTTGCTTATCCACGGTGTTTTATAGCCTGCATCGGCTACTACTGCCTTTATCTCCGGATTTTTCTCTGCAAGTCTGTCATATAACCCGTCAAATGCCACACTGTCATGCATATTACCGGGGTTTACCGTCACATCCATTACATATCCGTTTTTATCACAGCCTGTCTGTGCCGTATACGCAAAGCACTTTTTATGCTCGCCCTTGTGAAATACTCCGCTTTCAGGGTCGGTTGCAGATTCCGTAATTTCCTTTTCCTCGGGCGGTTTAGTTTCGTCAAAAGGCTTCTTGCCGTGGTCGTTTCGCTCTTCGTTAATTTCTTCCATTAACTGCTTTTCGTAGGTCTTTGCCGCCTGCGGTACTGCCTTTTTTACCGCCTTCTTCAAATTGGCATTTGCTTTAATATGCGTTCCGTCTACAAATACAGCTTCAGGTGATAAATATCCTGCCGTTTCTATTTCGTTTAATATCCAATAAAATATTTCTTCGATTGTTTTTTCGGTGTATCTATGCTTGAAATTATAGCTTACGGTTGAAAAGTGCGGTATCTGTTCGTTCATCAGATACCCTAAAAACCATCTGTATGCCACATTCATTTTAATTTCTTCTACCGTTCTTCTGAGCGACGGCAATCCGTATAAATGCTGTATTAACACCATTTTAAATATTACTACCGGGTCTATGCTTGGTCTGCCGTTATCTGCACAGTACAAATCTTCCACTATGTCATAGATATGGTTGAAATCTACTGCGCTGTCTATTTTCCTCAGCAAGTGGTCTGCCGGCACAAATCCCTCTATGCTGAATATTTCAAGCTGGTCGCGGTTTTCTCTTCCCTTTACTATCACTTTCATCACCGCTTCTATTATACCATATTTACGTAAAAAAGCCCAGCTTTTGCTGGACTTTTTCGACAGGCTGATGTATCATTGGCGCTTTAAAATTAAGTGGCGCAAAAATTAAATGAAAAGAGGAACGCATAATGTAATTATCAATCAGAGCCAAAATGGTTCGCGCAATGGAATTCATAGCAAGACAAGTAAATGATGAAGAGGTTTTTGAATCTTGGTTAATGTACGGCGTTGCGGACGGTGATATTGATGGAAAAGAAACGGACGAGGATTTGAGTTATTATTGCGAAGATAAAAATTTTGCAGATTTAATGGAACAGTTTCTTGATTTGATGACAGCCGCAAAAAAAGATGGCGGACTGTATTGTGACGGTACAGTAAGCAAGTACGAGGAGGAATGAAAAATGAGAATAGCAGTTAAAGAAACACCGGTATATCATTTTACTGAATTGTCAGAGAAAGCAAAAGAAGTAGCTCGCATATGGTATTTAGACGACCCAAACAGAACGAATATATTTTCAGATGACTGCCAAAACTGGTACGATCTTAATTTCCCAAACAGTTCGTTGAAGCCTTCGTATGAGTTAAGGTGTTGTCAAGGCGACGGATATAATACAGAAGGCGAATTACGGATGTCTGATGTTATTGATAAGCTTGATTTCAGCGAAAAAGAAAAACGGACTTTGCATTTTTATTTTGATAATCTTTGGAATACATATACTTTTCAGACAAATCGGAATTATGGGTATTCTTGCAAGTTCATTGACAAGAAGTTTATTGAAGATACTGTAGAAGAGTGCGTTGAGGAAATGGTTGAGCAATATCATTGGAAAAATATTAATAAGAGTCTTATTGAGGACTTTTATGAAAAGACTTTTGACTATTTTGAGAATATGGATAAGGAGTTTGAAAAATCCGGATATAAGTATTTCTACGAGGCGGACGACGATGAAATTGCAGAAGTCTGCGAGGAAAACAACTGGGAGTTTACGGAAAACGGAGATTTTTATTATTAATAAAACGGTAATTTTATAAGGAGAAAATGAAATGGCAGAATATAGGACAAAAGTCATACACGGTGAATGGTTTTGTGTAGACGGCGATGTAGGATATAGTGTTTATCAATGCCCAAAATGTGGAGGAAAGGTAGTTTTAGACGACGAAGGAGGAGTATATGATTATTGTCCACACTGTGGTGCGAAAATGGACATAGAAAGGAAAGATGAGAAATGACAATAGGTAGATTTGGTATGGGAATAAGGCACCATAAAACTAAAGATTTTAAATTCTTTTATTGTCCATTGAGTAAGGGCATTAGTAGAGAGGAATTTCATTTCTTTTGGTGGTTTGGGCATAAATGGTATATCGCATTGAGTAAGAGGAGGGTTAAAAAATAACCGATAAGAAATTTATTTACGAAACAAATGAACCGCCGGGACGGCTAACATTTACGACAACCACTCGTAAACTTAATGCAAAAATATTAAGCGAAATCGAATCGGCATATTTTGCTTGGCACGATTTAGAAGATCCGGATATTTGTTTGCCGGAGTATGTAATTAAGTGTTTGAAGAACTCTGGGGTTGTGGTAAAGCAGTGGGATTTTGAATTTTATGACGAATAAAATGATTTCTATCATAAACAAATCAAGGAGGAATGTTTAAAATTATGAACGATTTTGAAACCGGTTTACGGAATTGCAAAACGCAGCAGGAAATTGAAAAGTATCTTGATGACAGAGAGATGTCTTACAGCATTTCGGACGATCCAAGAGATTTAATTGAGGATTATGCTGCCAGCGATGCTTTCTCAGAAGAAGATGTAGAGTGGTTACTGTCTACAGATGAAACGACTTTAATTGAACAGTTTAAAAAGAAGCCGGACGCACGGTATATGTGTATTCACGGTTTTACCAACGATTATCATTTGTTTATTTATGAGGGGTAAATGTAAATGAGAAGATATATTAAATGTTCAAGCTGCGGGAAAAAAGTATATGAAGATGAACAAGTTTTTAGTGTGCCGGGGATAATCTTTAGATGCTGTTCGCTTGGTTGTCTTGCAAACTGTATGATGGATTATAGAGTGAATGATTTAACTGACGAATATTTAAAAGACTGCGATGAAGACTGGGATGGTGCTGAAGAATAATATATTATACTTAATTTTTAATAAAACATTACTTTTATGAAAGGAATTTAAAATGAAAAAAAGAATTATAGCAGTAAGGCATACTCGTCGAGAGGACGCAAAAGAATATTGGTTCAATGTTCCTGAAAATATTACCTGTGACTTGCAAATTGGAGATACAGTTTATTGTAACACCTCCCAAGGAATTAGCGAGGGATATGTTATAAAAATTATAGAAAAAGATGAAGCTAATGGTGTCAATTCTATAAAGCTTATTGAAGAAAAAAAGAACAATGTCAGAACTCTTGTGGGTGAATTTTACCATTGGAGTTGTGTTTGGAATTGTGTAACGCTTGAGTCTAACCCAACAGAAAGTATTATTGGAAAGAAAGTCCAGTGCGATCTTGAGGATATTAAAATTTCAAAAGCAATGAGAAGAACCCGTCCTGCACTTGAAAAGCTTCAAAATAAAATTTCAGTGTATTATATGAATGGCAGAAAGGCGTTAAGTCCTATTATTATAAAAAGTTCAGGTGAATTAATTGATGGGTATACAACTTATTTGATACACAAAATGTTTGGATTACCTATAAATTACATAATTATGGTTTAAGGAGGAAAAAAATATAAAATGTCAACTTATGCACGGTTTAAATCAAGAATAAAAGCGGCAAAAACTGAAAATGACATGAAACTCATCTATGCAGATGCGGCGGAAGTTATAGAAAATGAAGCACTTTATGATAAGATAATCAAAGAATGTGTTCGTAAAGAAATTCAACTAACAGCTTAAAATTAAAATAAGGAGGATTTTTCTCTAAGTTAGGGAGAGATGATATGGTAAAAAATGAATGTGTTAAACGAGGTGATTTATACCTAATTCAACTCACGGGGCAGGGATCTGAGCAAAACGGTATAAGACCGGTAGTAATAATTCAAAATGATGTTGGGAATCGTTATTCGCCAACTACAGTAGTAGTACCGTTGACTTCACAGAATAAAAAGGAAATACCCACTCATGTGAATTTATGTCCTGAAGATGGTGTTGCAAGGCCGTCTACAGTTTTGTGTGAGCAACCTTTTGCAGTTGACAAGTCTCGATTGATGAAAAAATTAGGAACACTTAGCGAGAATAAAATCGAAGACATAAATAAAAAAATAATGATTAATCTTGGAATTGGAGTGTAAAAAATGGAATATAGACCATTAACAAAAAAGGTATTAATTAACAATCAAGAGTGCGTCGCTTGTGCTGCCTATGGTACAAGCGAGTGTAAAATACATACCGAAGGAACTAAAGGCTGTAGGGATTGTAGTGTTCTTGCGGCAATCTTTAATCAATTATATGCATTTGAGGAGGCTTATACGAAGAAGTAATTATTGACTTCCAAAATTTGGAAAAATATTTGTAAACTTTTTCTATTGACTTTTTTGCTATTAACAGTATAATTGAAATTACAAAGCACGAGAACAAATGTTCGGGAATTGTAGGAAAGTCCGATTTATGGGACAGTCAATGGTATATTATAAAATCAAAATAAAAAATAAAGGGGTTTGTTTTCATGTCGATTTTCGGTACACTTTTAGGATTGTTAGGTTCAGGAACTGCTTATGGGGTTGCAAATGCAAAATCCAAACAGCAGGTGCGGCAAATGCAGGATGATTACAACAGACGGTTCGCAAAAGGATGTGATCCTGAGACTGAATATAAGATTGCCTGTGAAACGTATAGGAAAATTTTAAATTCAGAAATCAGAATACAGCGGGAGCTTGAACAGAATATAAAAGAATTGCATTGGCAAGATTTGTTTAAGAAGTATCCCGAAGCAGTTGAGAGAGAAAATAAAATCAGAAGATATTCTAATTTACAACCTCCGGTCAATAAAAACGAAAAAGAGGCAAAGGGTTTTATTAATTTCTTTTTTAAGTTTTATGTTGTCGAAGAAGAGATAAAAAAAGAGTTTCTTACTGATAGCGAAATATCAAATTTTTCCAACGATTTACAGCTCCATACTTTAAACGAGCCTCGTTCTTTTGAAAAGTCAGTTGCTTGCGTTGTTGCTGGACGAGAGATGTGCGAAAAAGGGTTTACTCCTATTGGCTCAGCGGGAAGTATTACTCAAGGCGGATATTACGGATATAATTCAACTAAATTTCAACCTGCTGGGTTTATGGTGGAAGTTACTTGTAATCCGAGTGAACAGGAAAAACGCAGAGCATTGAACGCAGTTGGATATATTGCGTGTGACCGTAGAGATGGCGCTGCAACATCATGTGACGGAAAGACTAAAGAAGAACGAGAGAACGAAAAGAATAAAGAAAAGTCAATACGTGAGTTTATTATTATAGTCATTGTAGGTATTTTATTAATTATTTTATTGGCTATACTCAATGGGGGAAATTAAAAAATGAATAACAATAGAAGAAAAGAAATCAGAAATGTAATAGAACAGCTTGAAGGTATTCAGTCTAAAATTGAAAACATTCGAGACGACGAACAGGATTATATTGATAATATGCCTGAAAATTTACAAGGCTCAGAACGCAGTGAAACAGCGGAGGCGGCAGTTGAAAATCTTGATTCAGCAATCGAATCTCTTGAGGAATTAATTAACAATCTATCGGAAAGTGCGGTGTGAGCATAAGACAAATTTCAGTAAGAGAAATGCAAAATATATTGAAAGAAAATAATTATACTTTTGTTAGACAATGCGGCAGCCATAGAGTTTGGAGCAATGGTAAAGTTTCTATTTCAATTCCATCAGTAAAATTAAAATCAGTGGTTGCTAATAGAATAATAAAAGAAAACCATCTACGGATAGGAGGATAGTTATGGAACAAGTTTCAGTAAGTGTAGATACGAGTGTATTGGCTTTACAATACCAAAGAATGCAACGACAGTTAGAGAAAGAACGTGCGTTGAGAAAAAATAATGAAGATGAGATTTCTGCTTTAAAACAATTATTAAAAGACGGATCTCATCAAAGCAAACAAAATAAAAAGAGTGCTATACAAAGAAGAGAAGCGCGAGAGGCATATCAAAAGCGGCAGCTTACGGGGCTTAAAAGCAACGGAGTTCCTATTGCGACATCGGGTGAGGGCGTAAAGTCTTTTGAAGAATTTAAAAAAATGAGCGATTACCTTTTTGAAATAAAGCAATATAAGTTGTGGCTCTTATGGTGTCTTGGCACGTCTACAGGTTTGCGTATTTCAGATTTAATTCAATTAAAATGGGGATATTTTTTCTTAAACGGTGAGTTTAGAGAACGGTTCCCAAAAGTTGAGCAAAAAACCGGAAAGTTGAATAACATTCTCATAACTGAGGCTATGAGAATATTTGTTGTAAAATATTTAAGCGTTGTAAAAATTACTCCCAATCCTGATGATTTAATATTCCCAAGCAGAGAAAAATTTAAGTACAATCCTCTACTATCTGAGGAAGAAAATGAAATTCTTAAAAGAAAAAAAGAAAAAGGTTATGCCAGTGGATTGTCTCAAAGATTAAAAAAATACGGGCAGGAAATCGGATTACAACACAAAACCAGTCATAGTATGCGTCATACATTCGCGAGTATAGTATTTAGTTTGTATGATGGCGGAAAAAATATGGGCAATTTAGAAGTTGTTAGCGGACTTCTGAATCATTATGATAAAAGGACAACTGCACGTTATTGTGATCGCTTGCAAAATGAGTATGATAATGCAAGAATTATTGTAAGCGATTTTTTATTAGGCAAGACCAAAATTAAAGATTTAAAGTAGAAGGGGTTATTAAATGAGGTTTATATTTTTAGATGATGACGGAAATGCAACGCCTGACGAAATGATACGGGGGCTTAATTTATCTACAATTCAATATTTACCGCCATTAATGTCAAAATACAATTGCTGTAGAATTATTGACCCAGTTATAGGGCATATCAATTTAGCTGTCTCTTTGAATTGCAACAAAGGGATAGCAAAATTCGTAGTTAATAACTGCGAAATACATAGCTTGGTTAGGTTTAATCAGGTGGAAAAGGAAACAATAAAAATTTTTTTCGAAAAATATGCTTGACAAAATCTTAGCATTGTTGTATAATCTTTAATGAAGAGGTGGGAATGATGACATTTGTAGAAGTTCTGAAAAAAAACGAGAAAGATTTTCCTACAAGAGAAATTAAAAGATTGGAAAAAATTTTTCGAATGATGGACGAAAAGAACGTGTCATTAGAGACGCTTTCTCAGGAGGAATATGCTTCGATTATTGTTTCAGGATGGAGCAATGTAACATTGGGTATTTATCCTATACGTGGTGCTTACAATGGATTGAAAGCGCTTTACAATATTCAAAAAATTACTCCGCCTGATGACATAAAGAATATGACTATGAATAGTCTATTAGAACATATTTGCAATGAAAAGCAAGAATGGAGTTTTTTTAAAACAATAGAAGATGTAATCGCTCATGTTGATAAATTAAACTGGGGCGATTTTTGTGCGGACGCAAAGGCAATGTATGTATTGGCATGGAATGGTATTAATGTTGAAGAAATGTCTAATATTAAAAAATCTGACTTTGACTTCAATGAAAAAACTTTAAAGATTGCAAAACATAGTTTAATAGTATTTTCGGATTTTGAAATTGGTATAATAAAAAAGTATAGTGATTTAGATTTTTTTAAAACGCCCAATCAGGGACGTATTAATTATTTAATAAGCTCTGAGTATTTATTTAGACCGTGTAGAACACAAAGTGGAGAGTTTAAAGCATCCAAAAAAACGAGTGCAACCGGTTTAAGAACAAAATTAAAAAAAATCAATGACGGACTGGCAAATAAAAAAATTATTCCTCGTCTTGTTGTAAAGAATCTTATAACAAATGGAGAATTTTACAGAGTTTATACAACAGGATTAAGTAAGTACATCTTTGACATAAATCGGAAAGTACAATATGAGCAATATGTAAATGCATATTGGGGGGAATAGGAGCAAAGCTCCTTTTTTCTTCGATAAACATACAACAATGCAAAGATATTAAAAGGTAGGTGAGAGAGATGAAAGATTTATGTATTATGTGTGGTAGCGATGTTTCTGATTTAGGTACTCAGGTTTGTGAAAAATGTAAAGACAATATAAAGATGAAAGCGTTTAATGTAGGTTTATTCCATTCAAGAAGAAAATGTATTAAAAATGGACATTGGAGGAATGGAGAATTTAGATGTGGCATATGCGGAAGATTGATCGCCTTAGCTTATAAAACAGACAAGATACATATTTGGAAGCCGCCCGTTTATAAAAAATATAAAGTGCCGACAGATAATATTTCATTTATTGGGGAAGAAAAAGGATATGAGGATGAAAAAGTATTATGACAGATTGGTATAAATTGGTCGGGAACCTTAATGGTATTCCATCTACAGAGAAGATTACGGTTACATATTGGGAGAATTCAAAGTTAAAATACGTAATTACATTCTCACAGCTAAAACAAATATTTTACCTATATGAAGTAAATGAAGAAAATAAGGTGGTGAAGTCAAAAGAAAAATCTAAATCGCCAATTGATTTAGAAAAGAAATTAAATTTGAAGGGGTGTGATTGATACGTCACTGACAGAAGTACGGTCAAGAGACCGGCCGTAATGATTGTATAAAACTGGTCTTTTATATTGAATTTAAAATACATAATAAAGGAGTTTTTATTATAGCAAAAGAAAGAATTTTTAATTTGCCTGAGACAAAGGGTTCGTTTCAGCTTTCCGGTGTTGTGACCGGCACAAAGAAAGATGACTTTTTAAAGGAAGGAAAAACAAAAACCAACAAGGATATGTCAACTGTAAATTTTGGCATAACCTACGAGCCTAAAAAAACTTTGTACGTAAAATTACAGGGTATTGCACAGGATAATGTTTACTTCTCAAAGAAGTCTGAAAAAAAGGGCGAAAAGTCAGTCACCGAAAAGGTTCCGTGGGCTAATCGCTTCGACTTTAACCGTGACGGTTTCCGTTTAATTGGCAAAAACATCGGAGTTCAGAAAACAACCAATGAAAAGGGAGAAGAAGTAAACGATAAAAAGATATTAACTGACTATGATGCCGCTAAGGAAATTGGCAAATACCTTGTGGATGATAAATCAGTATTTACCAAAGGTAATTTTGATTATTCTCATTTCGCTGATGATAAGGGTAATATTTGTCGCAGAGTAAGACTTGTTCCGCAGCAGGTATCGCTTTGCAAGCCGATTGATTTTGCAGATGACGACTTTGTTCCGACTGCGGACTTTAATCAGACCATTGTATTTATGGGGATTGAGCAGGAAAAGGAAAACGACACGGCAACTGGCAGATTTATTGTATCTGCAAAGATTGTCAATTATTCGACTATTGAGGACGCCGAGTTTATCATTGAAGAAAAGAAACTGGCAGATTTATTTAAAAAGAATTTAAAGCCTTATACCGCGATTAAGGTTAGCGGAAAAATGACCTGTAACATTCAAACTGAAGAAGTTGAAGATGACGACAGCTGGGGCGAGGAAGATAAAATGGAGAAGGTAAAGTCCCCCGTTCGTTATGAATTTGTGATTACCGGAGCTAAGCCCTCAACTATTGACAAAGAACTTTATACAGAAGAAAAAATGAACGCTGCTTATGCCGCTATCGCAAAGAAGGATAAAGCTGAAAATGATTTCGGCAATACCAATACTGATGAGGACTGGGGCGAAGCATTAGCAACGGCAGACGATGACGATACTTGGGATTAAAATAATAGAGGAGGAATGCTTATTTGAAAACAAGAGTAGCAGATAAAATTCAGACAAAATTAGTTACATTACTTTTTGGTGCCACATTTTCTGGAAAAACTACATTGGGTTTACAGTTGGCAGATTTTAAAAGAGAAGACGGCAAGCCTTTTCGACTTTTAGCTATTGACGCAGAAGGCGGCGGAATGGATGATGCGGTAGAAGATTTGCAGGACAGAGGCATTGATACAAGGAATGTTCAGATTTTTTACACGCAAAGTCTTAAAGAACTTACCACTGTATTAGAGAAGATTAAAAACCACGAGGTTTTTTACGCATATGATGAAGATGGGAATGAAACCGACGAGCCGTTATTGGACGCGGATGGAGAGAATTTCTTTCCTGATGCGATCCTAATTGATGGAACTACTATTTTCCGTTTAACGAGCGAAATGGGGCTGTTGGAACTTTCTAAGAAGCGAAACACAATTAAAGCGGATAAAGACGGACTGATTGGAACAGAGAGGTTTGTAAAAATTCAAGGTGCTGACCTCGAATTTAAAGATTACAAAAAATTGGCTCAAGCCGGTCAAAACTTAGTTCTTGATCTTATGGCGATTGGTATTAATGTTGTACTAACCGCAAGAGAAAAGGATGTTACTGTTCAGAAGATGGACAAGAATGGACAGATGGTTTCAGTATCCACTGGCGAGAAAACATTCGATTCTTTCAAAGGAATTGACTACAATGTTAAAACAATTCTTCATATGTATCAGGATACTGAAAGCGGACAGATTTGTGCCAAGGTTATTAAAGACAGAACAAAGGTACATAAAGCAGGAGAGATCCTTGAAGATCCTACTCTTACCGATTGGCAGACTGTCATTGATAAAAATGCAAATAAAAAGAAATTTGTTTTGCAGAATGACTTAAACAAAGCAGTTGAAATCGAGCAGGAAATGTATGAGAAGGAGGCAATGGAGTTGCATAACGCTATTACTTCTACCTCCGAAGCTTCTGACAATTCCGCTGAACTTGATTCTCTCCGTGCACAGATTGTTTCTACTCGTAACGCTTTAACACCTGTTAAGAAGTCTGAAGCAAAAAAAGCACTTGAAGAAAAGGGCTTGCCGTTAAAGTATAAAGAGGTAACTGACGCGGCAGTTCTTAATGAAGTTCTCACGCTTTTGAAGAATATGTAATTAAATCAAAATAGGGAGGAGGTGATTTTACAATCACTGAATTTAATAGAAAATGCTTTCATTGCAAATTGCCATTTGAGATTGATGAAAACGGAAATAGCGATGCGGTTTTTGTAAACGGGAAATTTTATCATGAAAAATGTTTTACAAAGATTATTGAACCAAAAGAGCGATGCTTTGGTTGTAAAAAGCAAGTAGATCTTTCTACCGATGATGCAGCTTATTATGACGGACATTTTTGGCACGCTGATTGCATTATTAAAAAATCTCAAAAAACCAAAACTCCGAAATGGAAATTGGCGGTTCAAACTTTGGACGACAGTAGAGCTTTCGCAAATAAAAAACTACAAGACATTAAAGCCGAGTTTGATGAAGCGCTAACACACATTGGAAAATATAAATCCGCAGCTAACGCCGAAATCAGTAAGTGGAAAGCTCAATCACAATTAAATGATTATATTCGTGATACTTACACGGTTCAAAATGTTCCGTGGCAAGCATTGGGACAAATTTACAGAGGGACATATCGTGGTTTAAAATCACCTATCCCTGCCGAGCATTTACTTGATATGTGGCGCAGGAAACAAAAATTTCTCAATAAGGTTTACCAAAATAATAAAACGCACGGAAAGGATTTTTCTCCGGAACAGAGAATCAATTACGATATAGCTATTTTAATTAATAAATATGATAGCTATTTAAAATGGAAACGAGATCAGGAAGTTCAAATTCCGGAAGAGAAAGCGCCGAGCAAAATTGATATGGTAAATCTGCTTGCCACTCAGGTAATTGCCGCACAACCAAAAGATAATAATAAAAAGGAAAATATTGAAGGTTTGGCAGATGATATTTTTGGTTAAGGCGGTGAGGATATAGAGGAAATTCAAAATGGTATTGCTAATGTGACCGCAGAGATTTGTTTGGTAGGCTCAATGTTTAAATCCCCTGATTTGTATGTGACCTATGGCAATTTTATGCGACCGCAATATGATTTTGCAGATAAAGCAACACGGTTCTTTTATGAGAACTTTGAGAAGTATTATTTAACTTTTTCGCAGACGGTTGATGAGACAAAATTAAATGTTTTTATGTCTCAGGACGAGGAAAGACTAAGACAGTATCGTGAATACCACGGGTGGAAAACTGTCGTTCAGTATATGAATGTGGCAGACGAAACCGATTGTAAAAACTACTATAACACAGTAAAAAAATATTCTTTGTTAAGAGAGTATGATAGAGTTGGTTTTCCTGCTTCTAAAATAATGAGCAGTAAGAAGTTTGATACACTGACTGCTGATGATATATATAGATTGATCCGTATCAAAGCGGATAAGATACATACAGTAATTAACGCTGGTGACGAAGCTGTTGATTTGACACAGGGAAATGAGGTATTAGTCGATACTTTTATTGACAAACCTGCAATGGGACTTCCTACGCCTTGGACAATGTATAACGAATATTTTCTTGGATTGCAAGAACAAAAGGTGATCTTCGAAGGGTTCTTGTCAAATGAAGGGAAGACCAGAAAACTCATGTTACTGGCTGCCTATGTTGCGCTCATTCAAAAAAAGCCATTTTTGTTTATGTCTAATGAAATGTCTGAGGAAGATATGAGAAAATGTTTAATTACTACGGTATTAAATAATAAAGAATTCCAAGAGTTGCACGGTGTTCATATTCAAAAGCCTGAAAGAGAAATTGTTTTAGGTGTCTATCACGATAGTGACGGTAAGATACTTCGCCGCACAATAGATGAACAAGGGCAATACATTGAAACATTTAATGAATTTATTGTGCGATTGCAAAGTGATTCAGAAGACTATCGGCAAGTGAAACAAGCAACAAAATGGCTTGATGAAAACGGTGGCGGCAATTTACTCTTTAAAGATATGGGTAAGGATTACAGTGACAGAGCCTTGGAATTTGAAATCCGTAAAGCAAAAGCAATTAAGAATATAACTTATTATGCTTATGATACTATGAAAGGTTATAAGGGCGATGACTGGTCTCCTATTAAACAGACCGCAACGCTTTTAAAAGAAGTCACAAAAGAACTTAAAATGAGTGGCTTTTGTGTATTTCAGCTTACAGACGATACGGTATATACGGATGTATTTGAATTGTCCAGTAATAATATTGCAAACTGTAAACATTTAAAACATGTCGTTGACGGACTGACACTTGGTAAGAAAATTTCAAGAGATGATATGTATAAGTATCAGTATATGTCATTTGATGATGATTGGGGAGAGCCGACAGAAAATAATCTTGACCCAAAGAAAACGTACTTTGCTATTAAGATTGATAAAAACCGTTCTGGCGATAAGGACAAAATAATGTTATTTGAAATCAACTTAAATTTTAACACTTGGGAAAATATAGGTTGGTTAATTAAAAAGAAAAAAGATTAAAGGTGGTGGTAGCTTATTGACATTAAGGAATTAAAGCGGTACATATACGAAAACAATTATGTTGAGCAAATCCTAAATTATATAGGTTGCCACCATATTAAATATCATACCTCAAATCAATATTGGTCATGTGCAAACAAAACGGGCGATAATGTAACAGCTATTAATGTTTACAACAATGATTATTTGGGCGTTAAAAACTATACAAGACAAATGGTTTCGGCAGACAGAGCCACTGACCTAATAGATTTAGTTAGCTATACTTTGGACTGTAATTTTATTGAAGCAGTAAAAAGAATTTGCAACGAAATTGGAATTTCATATTACTATGATTTTTCCGAGGATATTCCTGAAAGCTTTAAGATATTGCAGTTAATCAGTGATATGCAGCAATATGATGAAGTCCGGGACGAAAAGCCAATACAGCCTATCGACCCGGAAATCCTTAATTATTATAAACCGTATGTAAACGATTTGTTTCACAAAGATGGTATTGATTATAGAGTTCAGCGAGAATTTGGAATTGGTTATGACGAATATTCTAACCGAATTACAATTCCGATATTCTCAGAAACAGGCGATTTAATTGGAGTTAAGGGACGGCTGTTCAAAGAGCAACTTGATGAAAATGAAGTTAAGTATTTGTATCTTGAACCCGTCCCTAAAGGGAGAGTGTTGTACGGCTTAAATAAGACAATGCCTTATATCAGCCGAGAAAACACAGTTTATATTTTTGAATCGGAAAAGGGTGTTATGCAAGCCTTTTCTTATGGGAATTGTAATTCGGTAGCAACCGGGGGGAAAACGGTTTCTGCTGTTCAAATAGATATGCTAACACGGCTCGGCGCCAAACTGGTTTTTTGTTTTGACAAAGATGTTGAGAAAACAGAGATAGAAGAACTGGCGGCAAGATTTGTTGACGGTGTGCCAATCTATTATATGTATGACACGGATGGAAAATTGGAAGGAAAACAATCGCCGACAGACAGCCGAGAAGTGTGGCGATATATGCTGAAAAATAATATATACAGAATTAAATAAAATGCAAGTTTTATAAGGAGAGATGTTTATAGAGGATATAAAAATTAGTCCAATATTTTACATGGGGAATAAAAAGAAACTTATTGTCAAGGGATTGGTCAATTATTTTCCTGATAATATACATACTTTTGTAGATTTATTTGCTGGCAGTGCGGTTGTTTCTATGAATGTTCAAGCAAAAAAATATATTGTTAATGATTTAAACGAACATCTATATTCTTTTTACAATATGTTCTCAACGATTTCTTCTGGAGATATTATCAAAAAAATAGAGTCAAATATAAATAGATTTTCATTAAACAAAACTGGTGTAAAACAAAATACTACTGAAGCGGAAATTTTTAAGCCGAGGTATGTTGCAATGAGAAGATACGCAAATAAGACGAAAAATATTTTGGATTTATATAGTTGTATGTTTTATGCTTTTAGTCAACAAATGCGCTTTAATAATAAAGGCGATTTTAATATGCCATTTGGAAATGGAGCTTTTACCGACAAAAACAAAACTTATATTAAAAATGGTTGTAATTTTTTTTCTAATCAAACAGTTAAGATTAGTAATAAAGATTTTCGTAAATTGAGAATTCAGTCGCTTAATTCAAATGACTTTATTTATATAGATCCTCCGTATTTTAATACGACAGCCACTTATAACGAAAACGGCGGTTGGACATTAAAAGACGAGTATGACCTATATGATTTTTGTGAAAGATTGGATGACTCAGGGATAAGGTTTGCACTATCCAATGTATTTACTAATAAAGGAATGACAAATTCACATCTAATAGATTGGGTTGGAAAACAAGGTTACGATGTGCATTTTTTTGATGAGTTTACTTATGCGGCGTGTGGTAAGGGAAATGCAAAGACAGCAGAAGTTTTAATAACCAATTATTGATATATAAAAGATTAGTTTTATAAGGAGAAACAGAAATGAGCGTAATTGCAGTTAAGATTTATAGAGACAAAGTGTCGATCGCAGGAGATTCTATAGTATGTCATGGATGGACTAAGCGAGCTGATGGTAATTTTAATAAACTTACACAAATCAACGGTATGATTATTGGTTCGGTGGGGTATGCTCAGGAAAGCAGTTTGCTTTTTCATTATGCAGAGACTCACAAACCAGCAGATGCAACCACGAAAGACATCTTAGCTTTCATAGTTGAATTTGCAAAATGGAAAAATGATTTAATCGGAAATTCTTCGGTTTCTAATTCTTACATATTGGTGTATAAAGGCAAAGTCTTTTCTATCGAATCGATGTTTGTTTATGAAGTTCAGAATTTTGAGGCGATTGGTGCCGGAAGAGATTTTGCTTTAGCGGCATTAGATTTAGGTCATACGCCAAAAGAGAGCGTAAATGTCGCTTGCAAGCTTTGTTGTGTTGTCGCAGAACCAGTCATAGAATTTGAACAATCAAGATAAAACACATATTTTGTGAGGAGTGAAAAACATAGAAGGATATAAAGAATTTTTTCAAAAAACAAAAATAGAAAAAATCAACCCAAGACCAAATGAAGTTATAGTATGGAGTATCCCTATTGGTCAGTTTTCTGTCTCAGAAGCACAGGAAATGATTAATAAGATGCGATCACTTTTTTCAAACAATAAGGTTATAGGAATACCTGATACTTCAACATTGAAAAGTTGTGGCAAAGATGAACTTGAAAACATTATAAGCATGATTACTACCATTCTTGAGGAAATGGAATATTAAACACTTTTTATAAGGAGAGATTGAAATAAGAAAATTAGCAAGTATAAAAACAGTTTCGGATATTATTCCGATTGAAGGACGAGATAAGATTGTTTTAGCTATCATTGACGGCTGGAGCGTGATTGTAAAAAAGGACGAATTTAAAGTCGGCGATAAATGTGTGTATGTGGAGATTGATTCTGTATTGCCGGATAAGACTGAATTTGATTTTCTAAGAAAAAACAATTTCCGAATTAAAACAATGAAAATGGCGGGAGTTATCTCACAGGGCATTTGTTTTCCTCTTGACATTCTTCCCGAAAAGTCAAAAGGTACATATGAAGTTGATGAAGATGTTACCGATGTAATTGGTATTAAACAATATGAGAAGACAATGGATAAGGATCCTGTTGAGACAACAATTGCACCAAAAAACAAGTATCCACAATTTCTTATGCGTATGGGTTGGTTCCGAAAATTGGTTTTGCCAAAGAAACAAGCTAAGGGCTTTCCTTCATTTATTAGCAAGACGGACGAAACAAGAATTCAGAATATGCCATTCATATTGAAAGATAAGCGAGAGTGGATTGCTACAGAAAAAATTGACGGTCAGAGTGGAACGTTCTGTTTGGTGCGCCACAAATCTAAAATCCCGTTTGTTAAAGATAAATTTGAATATATGGTTTGTTCGAGAAATCTTCGCCTGTTTTCAAAAGATAATTCCTCATATTGGCGAGTTTCCGATAAGTACCAGATTGAAAAGGTATTAAGAGATATTATTGGCGACAGAGATTGGATTGCCTTGCAGGGAGAATGTGTTGCTCCAAATGTTCAGGGCAACAAATATAAGGTTACAGATGCGGATTTTTACGCGTTCAATCTTATTTATCCTACCGGTCGGCTTGATTCGATGGCGGCAAAGCACATTTGTAATCAGCATGGAATAAATTTTGTGCCGATTCTTGTTACTGACTATGTATTACCGGATACCGTTAATGAAGTCTTAGAGTACGCACACGGAAAGTCCCAGCTCGGTGATACTTTGCGCGAAGGTATTGTTTTTCGCAGCAAGGATGGACAGAAAAGTTTTAAGGCAGTTGACCCCTTGTTTCTGCTTAAATATAACGAATAAAATCAGAGTTTTATGAGGAGGACGGCTATGACAAACTATGAGCGTATAAAGGGAGTGAGTGTAGAGAAAGAGGTAGAAAACGGCAATGTTTGATTACGAAGCACCAATTAAAATAATAATGCAAGAAATGCAAGCACAGCGAGAAAATCAAGTATATCAAGCCATTCAAAATATTGGAGTAGATGTTGACAAGGAAGAATTACTCAAAGCATTAAGTTATGACCGAAATCAATACGAAAAAGGTTATCGAGCCGCAAAAAGCGAAATTGTTTGTTGTAAGGATTGTAAGTACCTTATGTTTTCGGATATGTATGGTGAATGTTCACAAGCACATATGGGAATTGTCAGACCCGACGATTTTTGCAGTTATGGAGAAAGGAGAGATGAGAATGCCTGATAAATATGATTTTGCGTGTATGGTAGACGATATATTCAAAGAATGTAAAACTATGAGTGATGTAAATTTTAGATTTATTGAAATGAAAAATGCCCTAACACATTTATTCAATCAAAATATTGAATTAAAAGTCACAGAGGATAAAGAAAGGAATAAGGTTAAATGACCGATAAGAAATTAACTGACGAGGAAATTATAAGGACTTTGGAATGTTGTGCTTACAGCGATGGATGCGAACGTTGTCAATGCTCAAAACAATGTGATGGAGCAGAACATTTAATAAACGCCCTTGACCTTAAGAACCGCCAAAAGGCGGAAAATGAGATGTTGAAAAAGAGAATAAGCGACAAAAAACACGCTCTTTTTGAACAGCAGGAATATACGGCAGAGTTGCAACAAACATTAGAAACTAAATGTGATGATTGCGATAATATTATGTTATCTCGCCCTGAGTATTGGAAAGCAATTAAAGCAGCCAAAGCCGAAGCGTACAAAGAGTTTGCAAAAGAAGTAAAGGAAGAAATCAAAAAAGCGTACAATAACAATTCAGGCGTATTGCGAGAGCATTTAGAGAAGCACAAGGAGAAACCCGATTTTGAATTTGTTGCGGCAATACAAGGAAAAATGAATACCTTATTAGGTTTGGATGATTTTATCGACAATATCTTAAAAGAAATGGTTGGTGAGGAAGAATGAGAAAAATATTGTTTAGAGGTAAGCGAGTAGACAACGGCGAGTGGATTGAGGGGTTTTATGCTCATAGTGGCGAGAAAAAATATATTCTTATAGATAATGATATCGTCGTTGGATATCTTGCGATGAAAGAAGTCAATCCCGACACCATAGGACAATACACAGGGCTAACCGATAACAACGGCACAAAGATTTTTGAGGGAGATATTATAAAATGCATTTCAAGATTCGATGCGAAAGATATGGTCGTGATATTTGAAACAGCAGAATTTCACCTCGTTGATTGCCAAAGATATAAAAACTATATGGAATGCTGTGGTTATAAACAGTTTGGAACGTTGGAGACAGAAGTCATTGGAAACATACACGACAATCCTGAACTGTTAAGGGGTGATACAGAATGACAAACGAAGAAGCGATAAAATGTATTGAAGATGTGCTTAATTCCGACTATCACTATGACGAATCAATTGGTTATCAGCTCACATCAGACGATTTTGAATGGTTGGGAAAAGCCAAAGAGGGGTTGAAAAAGCAGATACCTAAAAAGCCAAGAAAAACAAGAAGTGAAATAGTATGTCCAACTTGTAATACATTGGTTGGTTCAAGCCCTTATTGTAGATATTGCGGTCAGGCAATAGATTGGAGTGATGAATGGTGGCAGTACAATAGTATTTCAATATATGAAAAACTTGCTTATTATAGAAAGAAAAGAGAAGAAAGTGAGAATAATTAAATGAGTTGTCCTATTTGTGGAAAACAAAGCCTTAGTGCTTCAAACCATTATTGCCGTGACCATACCAATTCGGATGATACGGATAAATATCATATAAACTATGATGGTGTAATATGTACGGATGTAAACTGGGAAACTAAAGAATTTTACTTTACTTTTGAAGGGAAAGACTACAAGTATAAACAGCAGGGTAACATCAGATGTACTGCTGATACAGACCACATTAAGTGTGTTATTGAAGAATTCAAAGAAAATTTAATGAAGAAAGAGGAAATAACATGGAAAATTATATAGTTATAAATGGAAAGAAAGCTGAACTTACTAAGGAACAGTTAAAAGCACTTGGTATTGAAGCTGAAAAGAAAAGGAATAATCCTTTTAATAGTAAGCTTGAAGATAGAGATATATACTATTATAACACTTGTAGTGGTACAACAGATAAGCATTATACAGAGGATCAAAGAGACTGTATAAACATGAGCCATATAAACAGCTTCAACGATGAAGATTTTGCAAACCAAATATATCTTCATGAGCTACTTAATCGTAAGTTATTAAAATATGCTTGGGATAATAATGCTGAAGATTGTGAGTGGAGCTGGAATGGTAAACAGCATTATTACATTTTCTTTGATTATTCAGAACCGTTTTTCACGATAGCACACACTGCTATATGTAAAAATCAAGGTGCTGTTTATTTTTCAAAGGAAGAAGTTGCAAGACAGGCTATTAGAGATGTTGTTGAGCCTTTTATGACAGAACATCCCGAATTTGTATGGTGATAAAGTATGAGTAAATGTGAATGTTATGAAGAAGAAGAAGTAATTGACTATTATTCTTTTAACTGCAATAGAAGATTAATAGGTATTTGTAATGGCACAAAAGAAAGAGAAGAGTGTTCTTGTAAAGGGAATAGAGAAAAATGTGACTTTTATTCTGAAATAAGAGAAAAAGCAAAACAGTTAAATCTGGAATACAGAGATAAGAAGGAATTAGAATTTTACCGTTGGTGGATAACAGAACATAACTTGAATGTTGAAGTTGCTACATCTTTTGAGAGGTGGTTAAAGGATGCTGGTTAAGAAAGAGTTTTATAGGAGGTTATATGGATTATAAATATAAAGTAATCCCAAAAGAAAAATCGGCGATACGCCAACCATTCTTTGGGCGTATCATACAACAAACAGGAGGAAATTTATATTTTGAAATTGATCATTGTGGAACTCTGATAATTATGCCGCATATTGATATAGAATATATGTACCCAATAAATTATAAGTGGAAGGATATGATGCGAAATAAAGATATATCAAATACATAAATACGAAGGTGAATATGAAGATTATAGTGATACTATTGTATCTTCATATCTTGATTATAATAAAGCATTATCTGAAAAAGAAAGATTAGAACAAGAAGAACTAAGTTTGCGAGAACAAGGTAAGAAATGTGCTAACTGTCCTTATATTGATTATTATTATCCTACAGAAGACTTAATAGATGTAGATCCTGGATATTGTAGTAAGGCTTCTCTTGAAAATACAAATTATGGTATGGAATGTAATAATTATTTTTCACATTGGGACGATGCTACCTTTGAAATTTTGGAAGTCGATGTAATTGAATAGAATTAATACGGGAGGAATTTATTGAAATATAGACTGCTAAAAAATAGCGATAATGATATTGGCAATGTTTTAAAGACGGTTTTAAAGAACCGAAATATTACCGATTATAAGACATATTTACATCTTACAGATGATGTTTTAATAGATTTTAATAATCTGGATAATATATCCGAGGCGGTAAAAAGCTTTGTAAAACACTATGAAAATAAAGATAAAATAGCCATCCTTGCAGACAATGATGTTGACGGTCTTTGCTCTTCTGCAATGATGTATAGATATATCAAAGAATTGGATAAGGATTATCAGGTGGAATTGATTATTCACCAAAGGAATAAAAGCCACGGATTATCGGACAACGATTTTGATTTACCACCGGATGTTAAACTGTTGATTGTACCGGACGCAGGAACAAACGACGCCGCAGCTTGCAAGCGGTTTTCGGAACAGGGCATTGATATTTTAATTTTAGACCATCATCAAAAAGCATTAGAAAATCCGTATGCCGTTATAGTAAACAATCAAATATCCAAAGATTATACCAACAAAGAACTTTGTGGTGCGGGCGTGACATACAAATTTTTACAAGCATTAGACACGGAATTATGGGTTGAATATGCTGATAATTATTTAGACTTGTGTGCTTTTGCAAATATTGCAGACGATATGGATATAACTTCTTTTGAAACAAAACGGCTCATTCAAAAAGGATTATTAAATATTCGTAACGAATTCTTTAAATCGTTAATCAAAGCACAAGAATTTAGTATGAATGGAATTGTTTCGATACATAATGTTTCGTGGTTCTTGGCCCCAGTTATTAATGGAATGATACGCATTGGCTCTTTTGAAGATAGGAAGTTAATGTTTAAGGCTGCGGCGGGCATTTATGAAGAATTTGAATATAAAAAACGAGCAACCAAAAAAGAACCGGCAAAGACAATCCTTGAAGATATTTATGAACGTGCCGCCAGACTTACTAAAAATGCAAAAGGTCGTCAGGATAAAATGAGAACGGATGGATTAAATAAAGTTATTGAAAATATAGGTGAGATCGATTACGATACTAAGATCGTTATGTGTGATGTATCTGATTTTCTTGACGAAGGATTAACAGGGATAACTGCCATCAGGGTTGCGGAGCATTATCAACGACCGTGTATTTTGTTAAAAGAACATATTAAAACTGACGAGCAAGGAAACGATATAACTACCTACGGCGGCAGTATGAGAAACTATGATAATTCTCCTGTGGAAAATTTTCAAGCAGTAATCAATTCCTGTCCTGCTTTTAATTACTGTATGGGGCATCCGAACGCAGCCGGTGTAGATATTAACCCTGACAAAGTTGACGAAGCACGAAGGGAATTAAATGCAGCTTTGTCCGATGTAGTATATGACCCTACATATAATGTCGATTTCGATCTTGATAAAACTACGGTTTCATATGGTTTGATTAAGGAAATGGCGGAACTGGAGGATTATGTCGGAAAAGGATTCTCAAAGCCCTTAATCGCTTGCACATTCAGTTTTGAGCGTGGAAATATAGAGCTTAAAGGCAAAGAGAATGATACCATCGTCGCGAGGGTAAATGATGTGCCGTTTTACTTTTTTAAAGTAGGAAGTAACCCTCTCGGCGAATGGTTAAATGAAACTTGGAACGATAACTCTCAGGTGACAGTAGAGGTTGTTGGGTTCCCGCATATAAACAGTTTTAAAGGTATTAAGGAACTGCAAATAGTTGTAGAAGATTTTAATGTGCTGAAAATAGAGGATATTGATAATTTTCAGAAAGATGATATTGACGACGATGATGTTTGGTAAAGGAAGTGTTTAATGAGTTTTTGTAATTTACATACACACACCGCAAAAGGTTCACTGCTTGACTCTATCTTGACGGTGGAGCAAATGGTTAAATTTGCAAAAGACAATAATCAATCAGCAATAGGATTAACTGACCATGGTTCAATGGCATCATTTGTTGATTTTGTAAAAGAGTGCAACAAAAATGGAGTTAAGCCGATTATCGGAAATGAAATATACGAAGTTGACGATATGGCACAAATGAACGATACTAAGGAAAGGTCGCAGCCACGATACCACTTAATACTACTTTGTAAAACACAACAGGGCTTTAAAAATCTTTTAAAAATCACTTCAATATCTCGCACAGAAGGTTTTTATAAAAAGCCCCGAATTGATTTAAAAAGAATAAAAGAAGACAATCTTGGTGATGGTATTATTTGTCTTACTGCTTGTCAAGCTGGTAGACTAAGCAGGTATTTGACAGAAGGAATGTCAACAGAGGTTATTAACTGCTACATTGCAGAACTTAAAGATACTTTTGATGAAGTGTATTGTGAATTACAATCTCATAATACTTCCGAACAGGCAGAAGCTAACAAAAAAATTCTTTCTTATGCGTTAAGTCATAATATCCCCTATGTAATTACCACTGATGCACATATGCTTAATCCAAAACTTCAAGATGCTCATTCAATTTTCGTGGGCATAAGTGAAGATCGAGAAGTCGGAGAAATGTATAATGATTGTTATTTGCAAACCGAAGAAAATGTGTATGAAATTTTGGGTAATCAATTTGACAACAAAATCATTACACAAAGCATTAAGAATGTTGAGTATCTGGTAGACTCTATTGAAGATATTGACATTGGATTAAATAAAGGAAATATAATGCCAAAAGTTCATATTGAAAGTGGATTTTCCGATCATAAAGAATATTTACGACATTTAGTATATTTAACCTTTGAGGAAAAGTTCGGTGGGTTGCCTATCGAAGAGCAAGAAAAGCGGCGCCAAAGAATTGAAATGGAATTACCTGTACTTTATGCCGTTGATTATACTGATTATTTTATAATGTTATATATGTTGGCAAAAGAAGCTCGTAAGAGAAAAATTCCGATTGGTTATTCAAGAGGCTCTGGCGCAAATTGTTTATGTTTGTTTATGCTTAATGTAACGCAGATAGATAGTGTAAGATGGGATTTGGATTTTTCTCGCTTTGCAAATACGGGAAGAAAATCTATGGCAGATTTTGATTGGGATATCTCCAAGAGAAGAAGAAAAGAGTTTGTTGAAATCTCAGAGGAACTGTTTGGGAAAAGCAATGTAGCTCCGATTGCTACATATAACACTTTAAGTACAAAAGTGGCAATTAGAGATATTGGCAAAGTGCTAAATGAAAAAGTAGATTCTCCATACTATCAGCAAATCCCATACTCCTTACGAGACGAAGTTGCTAAGATGATACCTACAATAAAAACGCTAAATGATTTGGGTGAAGAGGAAGAGAAAGATGTCTTACTTAAAGATATTCTTAACAACAATAAAAAACTTAATAATGTTTATCTTAAATTCCCTTTGTGGTTCCAATATGTAATGGATATTGAGGGACTGCCGAAATCAAGAGGTAGGCATGCAGCAGGAACCTTAATTACCCCAGAACCGGTTACGGAATATTGCCCATTATGTTACGACTCGGATAAAAATGTTATGATAGAGCTGGAAATGCACAACGCAATGGACGATTTAGGCTTGATTAAGATGGACTATCTTGGATTGGAAACATTGGATATTATTGACGATACTCTAAAATTGTCGAATTTAACTTGGGATGATGTTGACATCAACCATTTAAACCTCTCTGATAAGGAAGTGTTTGACAATGTTTATAAGCAGGGCAATACAATCGGAGTATTCCAAATGGAGTCGGCTGAGGCAAGGAAAATGTGTATTCAAGCAAAGGCAGACAATGTTGAAGATATAATTGTTGTTAATGCGGCTAATCGCCCCGGTACAAAAGACAACTTTCCTGACTATTGCAACAATAAATTACATCCGGATCAAATCTCTGTTATTCACGAAGAACTTAAAAATTTGTTTTCTAAGACACATTGTATCTTGCTTTATCAAGAGCAAGCCTTACAGATATTTAGATACGCTGGGTTTCCTGAAGAACAGGTTGATAATGCCCGTAGAGCAATCGGAAAAAAGAAAAAAGATGTTATGAAACAGCTTGAAACTGATTTTAGAAGTGGATTACAAAGACTTGGTTGGAACGATGAGCAAATCTCTGAATTATGGGATTTGATACTTAAGCAGTCAGAGTACAGTTTTAATCGTGGGCACGCGGTCGCATACGGGTTATTGTCATATTTAACAGCCTATTTAAAAACACACTATACATTAAATTTTATGTCGGCTTTATTAACTTCAAAAAGTGACAAGATAGACAAGCTAAGTGTGGTTATAAATGATTGTAAAAGAATGGGAATAAATGTAGTGCCGCCGAATATTAATCATTCTGATTTGTTTTTTTCTCCACAAAAAGAAAAGAATGAAATCTTGTTCGGGTTGCTTGGTGTCAAAGGCTTGGGGCAATCTATAATTGATAAAATTATTAGTAGCCGACCGTATACTGGACTATATGATATGTTTGAAAAAGTTTCTGACAAAACTGCCATTATAACTCTTATAAAGAGTGGTGCATTGCCAGTAAAGGATAAAATGACGGCTTTAAAGAAATATGCAATTTGGTCTTTTGGAGAGAAAAAGTACAAAGCAGTTTCTACGCTGCCTTCACCATATAGCAAATTATATTCAATATTAGACAATTATGGTATAGATTATACCGCTTATAAGGAAGACAAAAACAGGCTTAGCAATGAAGGAAAAGTAATTTTACTTGAAGAATATAACAAAGCAAGAGAGTGTGAATTTAACAATAATCAAAAACAAGCATTATGTTCATATTTAAGAGAATTTCAAGAGAAGTACGCAAAGAATGAATATATGTGGGAATTTGAAACGCTATCAATGTTCTTAACGGACGATCCATTAAAAGAAGCACACAAGTATATTGAGATTAAAATAGACGAAATTTCAGGCGGAGAAGAAGCGACGGTATTATGTGTCATTGCTGGCATACAAAGAAAAAAAGATAGAAACGGAAACCAATTTGCCTATTTGAATTTGTATACTCCTGTTGGAATATTGGAAGCAGTGATTTGGTCAGCACAGTTAAAAGAATATAGTTCTTTGATAAAAAATGGCAGTTGTTTAGCAACAAAGATAAAGAAGAAAGATGATGGAACACTTACGGTAATTAAGGTTAAACCCTACCAAACTTGGCTCAACCAAAAACGAAAGGCTGGTGTAAAAATATAGAGGAAGAAATTTATGAAATAACAGCGGTAATTACTTATTGCCGATACTATAATAGCGATACAACTTGGGGCGTTTATGGTTTTATTACCGAGGGCAATATTCCGTATTACACTCAACCTAAAATTGATGATTTTATGGACACACCTGATGTTATTGAAAAGAAGAAAAGACAGAAGGCAAGCGTGTTGTCTGGTAAAATGCAAGAACTTCATATTGGCGGAGAATACACTATAAAATGCACTCATAAATTTGACAAGACTTACGGACATCAATATAACCCTATTGCAATCTATCCGTTAATTCCGAAATCAGAAGAAAGTCAGTTAAAATTCTTAGAATCACTCATTCCCCGCACTTTGGCAAAAAACCTTACTGCGGAATACCCGAACATCGTCGAAGATGTAGTAAAAGGAAAAATAACAAAGATTGATACTTCCAAAGTTAAAGGGATAGGAGAATTAACTTGGATTAAGGTAAGAGAAAAAATTATTGAGAATTATGTTATGGCAGATATTTTAATAATGCTTGCACCTCTTGGAATTACATATGCAATGATTAAAAAGCTGTCAGAAGATGAACCTAATCCAACATTGTTAAAGCAGACCTTGCAAGAAAATCCGTATATTCTTACTCGTATTAATGGAATGGGATTTAAAAAAGTGGACGCTTTGGCGTTAAAATTAAATCCAGATTTGTTAAGAACACCACAGCGTTTGGTAGCTTTTGTTAGACATTATTTTCAAGAAGTCGGAGAGTCTGATGGACATACTTGGGTCAGCGAGGAGGTTGTAAGATCTGCGATTTCCAACACCATTCCTGAATGTGTAGAGCATATTGATTGGTTATTTGACCAGTCTGGACTTCTCCACTCAGAGCACGGAAAAGTTGGACTAAAATACTATTATGATATTGAAAAAAATATTATTGACTATCTAAATAACAAAGCAAATACTACCACTAAGACTGTTTTTACACAAGAGCAGATTGACAAAGCAATTAAAGACGCCGAAAAAGAGCAAGGCTTTCAGTACAGTGAAGAACAGGTAAATGTTATTAACACTATTTTGAATAGTACCGTGGGCGTGATTACGGGCAGGGCTGGATGCGGCAAGACTTCCATCAGCCGAGCTATCTTAAAAGCATATCAAAACAACCATTACTCAATTATTTCTTGCGCTTTATCAGCTATGGCAGCAAAACGCATAAGTGAAGCGTCTGGTTATACTGCCGCAACTATTCATCGAACATTAGGCGCGCAAGGTATTAATAAATTTACTTATAATAAAGACAACCCACTAATTGCCGATGTAGTGTTTATTGACGAGGCTTCAATGATAAATGCAAAATTGTTTTGGGACTTGCTACAAGCGATTAGCAATAAGACAAGAATTATTATTTCAGGCGACCACAAGCAATTACCGCCTATCGGTTACGGCAATATTTTCTCGGATGTAATCGACACGCTGAACAGTAAATATGTATGCAAATTATCAAAGGTTATGAGACAGGCGGCAATGTCAGGTATTCTGTCCGACGCTAATTTAATCAGAGAGAATATTAATCCCATTACAGAAGTAATGCAGCCGAAACTGATTCACGGAGAATTGCAAGATATGTATTACCTATTCCGAGATAATAGGCAACGACTATTCGATATTGCAGTCAAAACATTTGTTAAATCAGTCGAAACTGACGGGATTGACAATGTAGTTATAATTACGCCGCGTCGCAAGGACTGTTTAAACAGTGCGGTAGAACTTAATAAAAAAATACAAGATGAACTAATTCCGTCAACGGAGCCGAGCATTACTTGTCAAGATATTGAATATCGCAAGGGAGCAAAGGTAATGCAGATCGTAAATAACTATGACGAAAATGTTTTCAATGGAGAAATAGGATTTATTACCGATATAAGATCCGAAAACAACGGAAAGAAAATCGTAATGGTTGCCAGTGTTGATTTTGGCGGCGGCAAGGTAATAGACTACCTTCAGACCGAAATGGCGCAACTTGATTTGGCTTATGCCGTTACCGTACATAAGATACAAGGCTCTGGTATTAAAACCGTAATAGGGATTATAGACAATTCTCATTACAAATTGCTGGATAACTGTATTTTATATACTTTATTGACACGAGCAAAAAAGAGATGCTTATTATTAGCAGAACCGACTGCGTTCAATCAATGTATCAGAACCAGTCACAATAGAAGAAATACTTGGATTATGGAAGGAGCTTTTAAACATAGATAAAATTACACAAATGCAAAATTTAATTAAACAGCTTAATCAATACAGAGACGAATATTATAATGACAACTGCCCCTCTGTTTCGGATGCAGAATATGATGCTTTATTTGATAAACTTACAGAGCTGGAAAGTGAAACGGGATTAAAATACTCTAACTCACCCACACAGAGTGTAGGTTATGCGCCTGTTGAAGGGTTAAAGAAAGTAAAACATTCTCACCCCATGCTTTCACTTGATAAAACAAAAAGTATTGACGAGTTGAAAAAATTTATCGGTGACAAACCAGTTTGTTTAATGTGGAAACTTGACGGACTGACAATTTCCTTACATTACAGTGGTGGTGAATTGATTGGTGCAGAAACGCGCGGCGATGGAGAAGTTGGAGAAGATGTACTTCACACCGTCAAAGCGTTTGTGAATGTGCCGCTACATATTGATTATATGGGCGACTTGGTAGTAGATGGTGAAGCCATCATTACTTACGATGATTTTGAAAAATATAATGCAGAATTGGCAGAGGACGAAAGAGCAAAAAATCCGCGCAATCTTGCGGCGGGTTCGGTAAGACAGCTTAATCCGGAAATTACCAAACAGAGAAATGTTAAATTCTTCGCTTGGAAATGTGTTAAAGGTTGTGATGAAATCAATTCGCAAGACCTGCACTTGAATTATTTGAATCGGCTTGGATTTGATATTACGGTATGTGCATTCCTTAACCATACGCCCGCTTTAAAGTTAGAGGACGAAATTGAGAGTTTAAAGCAATCTGCGGCATTTTATAATATTCCTATTGATGGTTTGGTGGCAATGTATGACGACATTGCTTACGGTGAGTCTCTTGGTATGACAGGACATCACCCCAGACATTCTCTGGCTTTTAAATTTACTGACACAGAATATGAAACTGTGCTTAGAAATATTGAATGGGATGTAAGCCGTGCTGGGCTGGTTAATCCGACCGCCGTATTCGATCCGGTTGTAATTGATGGCTGTACCATCACCAGAGCGACACTCCATAATATTTCATACATAGAAGTGCTTGAATTAGGCGTTGGCGATACAATTTCAATCATTAAGGCTAATGACATCATTCCTAAAGTAGTTGACAACCTAACCCGTTCCGGTTCGTATAAAATACCCGTTTTATGTCCCTGTTGTCACAGTAAATTACTAATAAATAATGCTAACGGCAGTAAGACATTAAGATGCCCCAATGAAAATTGTGATGGAAAAATCATTGATAAACTTACACATTTTGTAAGTAAAAAGGCAATGAACATTGACGGGTTGAGTGAAGCCACAATAAAAAAGTTCTATGAAAAAGGATGGCTCCGTAGATATTGCGACATTTATCACCTTGACGATTATAAAGATGAAATTATGACTATGGACGGTTTTGGAGAAAAGTCGTGGAGTAAATTATGGGATAGCATTGAAAAGAGTAAGAATGTTAAATTGTCAAATTATTTAGTAGCTCTTTCCATTCCTTTGGTCGGAACTGCCGCGGCTAAGACAATCAGTAAATATTTTAACGGAGATTATAATGCGTTCTTTAAAGCCGCAAGATCAAACTTTGATTTTACACAGCTTGAGGATTTTGGGAACGAACTTAATAAGACACTTTACGATTGGGGGAATAAGATCTCTGTGAGCGATGTTATTCTATCAAAGCACTTAAATTTTGAAAAAGGTGAAAATAACATTGTAAAAAGCAATGATTTTTGTGCAGGTAAATCGTTTGTTATAACTGGTAAGCTTGAAAATTTTACAAGAGAGGGTATTAAAGATTTTATTGAACAGCACGGCGGAAAAGTTGTTGGCAGTGTAAGTTCTAAGTGCGATTATCTTATTAACAATGATGTAAATAGTGCATCTTCAAAAAATAAAAAAGCAAAAGAATTAAACATTCCCATAATTAGTGAAAAAGAATTTTTAAGAAAAGTATAAATTTACACTTGACAAAATGTTTGCATTGTTGTATATTTATAATGGCAACCAAAAAGGTTGCTTACAAACAAAGCAAATATGCAACAATGCAATGTTGCGGAATTTAGAAAGGATGATTATATCAGAAAAATCAAAAATTTATTAAGGATTCTTGATGTGTCTTTAATTGCCGTTGTGGCACTTGGAGCAGCATTGATAAGCGTAAGTATTTATTGTAAAGCGGAGGAAAAAGCATATGATGCTTTAAAAATAACAAGCGAAAACAATGAAATAGAGATACGACGCTTAAATGATGTTCTTGCTGATTATGAAGACATTTATAAGACAAAAGAGGAAGAAATTGCAGTTCTTTATAGCGAAGTAGAGACACTTAAAACTTCAAAAGCGAAATATATAGGAAACTTTAAAATTGCATATTATTGTGCTTGCGAACAATGTTGCGGTAAAACGACTGGTATTACTGCAAGTGGAGCCAAAGCGACTGACGGTATAACTGTAGCGGCGGACACATCAATTTTACCATTTGGAACAAAATTATACATAGAAGGTGTCGGTGAAAGAATTGTCCAAGATAGAGGTGGTGCAATTAAAGGAAACATTATAGATGTGTATGTATCTTCCCATAATAAAGTTCCCAGTGTTGGGGTTCATAATTCGAATGTCTGGGTGGTGATGGAATAATGTGTGAAATATGTGGATTTACTGATTGCCCGGCGAGATGCCCTAATTATAATCATAAAATTATTGCTTTTTGCGAAAAGTGCGGGGAAAGAATATATGACGATTCGGAATTGTGGGTAGATAATGACGGAAATCAGTTCTGTAGCGAGGATTGTGCAAAAGAATATTATGGAATTCAGGAGGTATAAAATTTGAAAGTAGAAATATTAAAGCACCCGACAGAAGAAGACTGGCTTTTATGTAAGAAATGTACTTTAGTAACAGTATCTAAAGACTCTGATAAACCTGCAACGGACGAATGGAAAGTGAAATTGCTAAAAGCGAACCATTCCCCGATCAGAACATTGCAATTTTGTTTTCGTTTAAGTGACATTCCTTACTGGGTGTCGGTGCATTTAGTAAGACACGTGCATGCAACGCCTTTTGTATCAACTCAAAGAGACGATAGACAATGCAAATATAAAAGAGGAAAGGCACCACAAGACTCACCGGTAACAATGTGTTGGTATATGAACGCCGAAGAACTGATTACTATTGCACATAAAAGACTATGCAATCAAGCTTCAAGGGAAACCAGAAAATTAATACAAGAAATTTGTAATGAAGTTATTAAAGTTAATCCAGAGTTTAAAGAGTTACTTGTGCCAAACTGTGTTTATCGTGGCGGGTTATGTGATGAATTTAAGTGCTGCGGATTTAATAGAACATTAAGAAAGGAACAGTGAGTTAGCATCGGGAAATATATTATTTTACTTGTAGGCAAATCAGCGAGTGGAAAAACAACAATTGCAAATCGCCTTGAAAAGAATTTTGGCAAAAAAATACTTCAAAGTTACACAACCCGTCCGAAAAGAACGCCGAATGAAACGGGACATACTTTTGTCAGTAATGATGAATTTAATAATCTTGAAAACATTTGTGCATACGGCGAGTTCGGTGGCTACAAATACTGTGCTACCAAAGAGCAGGTTGACAATTCAGATATTTATGTAATTGACGCTCAGGGTGTAGAGTATTTTAAAAAGTATTATCACGGAAAAAGAAAGCCAATAGTTGTTTATATTTCTATTTCGCCCATTAAAAGATTTATTCGTCTTATAAAAAGAGACGGGATAAAGAAGGGATTTAAACGCTGGTTCCAAGATATACCACATTTCAAGGGAGTGAAAAAAGTTGTTGATTGTAAAATTAAAATCAAAGACAAAAGGTATGTCGATGCCATCTACAAAATCATCGACATCTGGAAATTTGGCAAAAAAGCAATATGAAAAGGTAATATACATATCTCATCCTTACGGCGGAGTAAAAGATAATGAAGAAAAGGTTGCAAGAATAATTATTCGTTTACAAAAGAAATATCCAACCTATTTGTTTATCTCTCCGATACACGCATTTTCTTATCAATACCATAAAGTTGATTACGAAACTGGAATTCAGAAATGTTTATGGTTACTATATCGTTGCGATGAAATGTGGGTATTTGGAGATTGGAAGAATAGCAAAGGTGTTTGTAGAGAAATTCTTGAATGTGAAAAGATCAATAAACCTTATAGTATTTATAAAGGTTGTGAAGAAGACTGTATTCATTGTCCGGTAGCATACTTTGATGACGGCGGTATTTATTGCGGATGGGGAGGAATTGAATGAAAGTAATTAAAAGAGATGGCAGAGAAGTCTCTTTTGAAAGAAATAAGATTATAAATGCTATTAATAAAGCGGTAGCTGAGACAGAAGAAAGTATTTCTAAGGATAACTTACAAATAATAGTCAACCGTCTTTATGAGAGATATAGAAAACGTGGTTTCGCGATTTCTGTTGAGGATATTCAAGATGATATTGAAACAGAATTAATGAAAGGCAAATATTTCAAAACCGCGCAGAAATACATACGTTATCGTCACAAAAGAGAATTAATTCGAAATTCAAGTTCGATAGAAGAAAATGTTTTAACGCTTGTTAATTTAGAAAATGAAACAATAAAACAAGAAAATTCTAACAAAAATCCAACGGTTGTTTCGGTTCAAAGAGATTATATCGCAGGAGAGGTTAGTAAGGACATTACAAATAAAAGATTGCTTCCAAAAGATATTGTGGAGGCTCATAACAATGGGCTCCTGCACTTTCATGATGCTGACTATTTTATTTGTCATGAGCATAACTGTGACCTTGTAAATCTTGAGGATATGCTACAAAACGGCACGGTTATAAGCGGTACTATGATTGAAAAACCTCATTCTTTTTCAACTGCTTGTAATATAGCAACTCAAATTATAGCTCAGGTGGCTTCAAGTCAATATGGAGGGCAAAGTATAAGCCTTTCGCATTTGGCACCGTTTGTTGGAATAAGTCGTAAGAAGATATATAAAGATGTTACCGATGAGTTAAAAGACACAGATGTGTCAGAAGATAGAATTCAAAAAATTACCGAAAAACGCTTAAAAGAAGAAATTAGGCGTGGCGTGCAGATGATACAGTATCAGGTAGTTACGCTTATGACCACTAACGGACAGGCTCCGTTTGTTACTGTGTTTATGTATCTTAACGAGGCTAAAAACGAGCAGGAAAAGCACGATCTGGCACTTATAATAGAGGAAGTTTTAAAACAGCGCTATCAGGGCGTAAAAAACGAGAAGGGTGTATGGATAACGCCGGCTTTCCCCAAGCTTATTTATGTGCTTGAGGATGACAACATAACCGAGGACGGCGAGTACTGGTACTTAACAAAGCTTTCGGCAAAGTGCACCGCAAAGCGTATGGTGCCCGACTACATTTCCGAAAAGGTTATGCTTAAAAACAAGATTGATAAAAACGGCGAGGGTCACTGCTACACCTGCATGGGCTGCCGCAGCTTTTTAACCCCTTATGTGGATGAAAACGGCAAGCCTAAGTATTACGGGCGTTTCAACCAGGGCGTCGTTACGGTAAATCTTGTTGATATAGGTCTTTCGGCAGACGGAGACATCGATAAGTTCTGGCAGATATTCGATGAACGACTTGAGTTGTGCCATAAAGCATTGCGTTGTCGTCACGAGCGTCTTAGAGGTACAGTTTCAGATGTGGCTCCTATACTTTGGCAGTACGGTGCCTTAGCAAGATTAAAAAAAGGAGAGACAATAGATAAACTTTTATATGGCGGATATTCAACCCTTTCGCTTGGATATGCGGGTCTTTGGGAATGTGTTTACAGTATGATAGGCAAAAAGCTTACCGAGCCGGGGGGCGAGGAATTCGGACTTCAGATAATGAGAAAGCTTAACGAGTACACCGCAAAGTGGAAGGAAGCGGAGAATATAGATTATTCGCTTTACGGGACTCCGCTTGAAAGCACTACCTATAAGTTTGCAAAATGCTTAAAGAAGAGATTTGGAGTAATAAAGGGCGTTACCGACAAGAATTATATTACCAACAGCTATCACATCCATGTAACAGAGAATATAGACGCATTTGATAAGTTGGCGCTTGAAGCTAAATTTCAGGCATTGTCGCCCGGCGGTGCTATTTCTTATGTTGAAGTACCCAATATGCAAAATAATATCGAAGCTGTACTTTCGGTTATGCGCTTTATCTATGATAACATAATGTACGCCGAGCTTAACACAAAGAGCGATTACTGCCATGTGTGCGGCTATGACGGCGAAATTGAAATCAAGGAAAACGACGACGGAAAGCTTGTTTGGAGGTGTCCAAACTGTGGCAACACCGATCAGGATAAAATGAATGTTGCCCGCAGAACGTGTGGATAGACTTATTGTCCACGTTAAATTGTCTAAATTGCGGGAAACTCCTTAGAGCCTTAGTAACCAAACATATGTAGGAATATATATGTGGCAAGTAATAACGGACTTGGTATGGTAAAATCACTAAGGATTGGACAATCAAACGCAGCAAAACCTCCAGCACGGAGGGATGTTCAACGACTATAATGACAAGTATTTTTATATTTTACGATGTTTAGAAAGGTTAGTTATAGAAGAAATAAAGGAAATACCTGATTTTACAGGATATTATGCTTCGTCAGAAGGAAATATTTATACATCAATTCAACAAGGGTGTAGAGATAGATTTAATACACAAAAAAGAATACCTTTGAAGCTTTTAAATGAGCGACCTACAAAAAATGGGTACAAAAGAGTTTATATGAGGCGAGATTCTACTAATAAAAGAGAAGATATTTATATACATAGAATAATTGCGCAGTTATTCGTTCCGAACCCTAATAATTTACCAGAAGTTAATCATCTGGATTGTAATAGAGAAAATAATAAATCTAATAATTTAATGTGGGTGTCAAGAATAGAAAATTGGAAATACGCATTAGATTGTGGGTACATGAAGCGAAACAAATTAGGACAATTTTGTCACAAATAAATATAAAATAAAAAGCATTGTAAAATTTAAAATATATGGTATAGTCTAAACCCCTACTAAATATCGGGAAACCGAGGGTATAAATTGATATAGGAACTCAGTTCTGGAATCAGGGCAGAACTCAGGAGATAAAGGAAAGAGTCCTCCACCTGTAATATAAAAATTTTATTATATACATTACACACAACATATACAGGAGGTATAAATTATAAGAAAATTTGAATTAGTATCAGAATATCAACGTAAGAATAATAACATCCCGTTACTGCCAAAAAGAGCAACCGAACATAGTATCGCTTATGACTTTTATAGCCCTTGCGATATTAAGGTAAAACCGCATAGTATTACTATGATTTGGACTGATGTTAAAGCTTATTTTGAGCCGGACGAAGCTTTGTTAATAAATGTACGCAGTTCAATGGGCAAACACGGTATTATGCTTTCTAACACGCAAGGTTGGATTGAAAGTGACTATGCAGACAATCAAGACAATGAGGGCAATATCGGTATAGCCTTACATAACTTGTCAGATGTTCCTTATGTCATTAAGACGGGCGACAGAATTGCCCAAGGTATGTTTGTCAAATATTTAATCACGGATGATGATAAGGCTGTCGGTAAGCGCAAAGGCGGATGGGGGTCTACAAATGAGAATGAATAAAACTGCCTTTTATATCCTGTCGTTTACGTGGGGTTCGCCGCTGACATTAATAGGCTGTTTAGTAGCTGGGGTACTTATGTGCCTCGGCTACCGCCCAAAAAAATTCGGGTATAGTTATTACTTTGAAATAGGTACGGACTGGGGAGGACTTGAAATGGGAGTTTTCTTTCTTACAGAAAAGTTTCCCACAAAGGGTATGTGTGCTCATGAATTTGGACACGGGGTTCAAAATTGCCTATACGGATTCTTTATGATACCACTGATATGCATTCCCTCAGCAATTCGATATTGGTATCGTGAAATAATTTGGCACATAAGTAAACAGAAGTATTGCCATTTGCCTGATTATTATTCAATTTGGTTCGAGCATCAAGCCACTCAATGGGGCGTTAAGAATTTAGAAGGAGAATAACTATGGGGTATTTTATAATTTTAATCATTGGATTTTGCTTAGGAATGTTAGTGTCTGCACTTTTGAGAGCAAATGACGAAAAGTAATTATAAATAAAATTAAGGTTTTATAAAGACTTAAAGGAGGCGGTTTAATCCAACCAATTTATAATGAATATATACAGTATTTAAAAAGCCACGGAGTATCTTTCCCTTGGTTGGTAGAAGGTTATTACTGGCTTGACAATAATGGTATTTGTTATTTTGACAAAGATAAAATCAGGCGCAAGAAAGTTTCTTTAAAAGTGATTACTGATAGCGAGGGTGGGTACAAGTATAAAATCATACCAAAGATTTTGCTTAAAAGAGACCCGCAGCCGATTAGCTGGCAGGAATATATAACAGATTACCCAACTGAGTATGAATATAAAGCTATCAATGTCGCTCGTGAAGCAATCTCAAAATATCCAGATTATCAAATATTCTGTTTAAACAGTACGGGGAAGGATAGCACGGTAACTCTTGATATTGTTCGTCGTGCATTACATAGAGAGCCAAGAGTGGTATTTAATAATACCTCACTGGATGTTAGAGATACATATTTGTTAGTGAAATCTCATCCTGAATGGGAAATCACTAACCCTAAGGAAGGATTTTATCATTGGTGTCAAAGAATAGGATTTATTCCTACAAGGGTCAGTCGTGCCTGTTGCACTAAGTTCAAAGAGGGCAATCATATCGAACACTATAAAAATGTAGGTAAAGCTATGTGGTTTATGGGTGTTAGAAATGCTGAAAGTCAGACCAGAGCTAATTATGATTTTATTCGAAAAAACCCAAAATGGACAGAACGAAATCTTGATTGGATTTCTTGTTCCCCGATATTAAAATTCTCTGAAATGGATATATGGGTTTATATTTTACGACACAATCTTGAAATTAACCCTAAATATAAAAAAGGTTATACCAGAGTTGGATGTGGTATAGCGTGCCCGTACTATACTAAATACACTTGGGCTTTAGATGAATACTGGTATCCCTCCTTGTATTGGCGATGGAGAAATGTGGTCGATAAAGTCTTTATCGACCACAGCCGATGGACGCAGCTTAATTGTACAAGGGCAGAGTATCAAGACAACTGGAATGGAACATTGATGCGCTCAGAACCAACCCCAGAGGTTATTAATGAGTTTATGAATTATTCTGGTATTCAGGATGAAAATGTTGCCAAAGGATTCTTTAATAAAACCTGTGCAGAATGTGGAAAGAATATCCGACAGCGCGACACGATTGCTATGAATATGAAATTCAATGGCCGAATAACGGATAGATTGTATTGTAAAAAATGTTTCAAAAAACACATGAATTGGGACGAAGATCAATGGCAGTGGCACATTAAAGCATTTAACCGTCAGGATTGCGCCTTATTTACCAATGAGCGAGATGTCATTGACGAAAATAGTCCATTAAAATAAATAATATGGAGGAATTAAATGAAAGTTTATTATGCTCATTTTAAGGGAATATACAATACTTTGCGGGAAGCGAAAGATTTAGATATTCTGAGAAAACTTTTCCCAAATGCGGATATTATAAATCCTAATTCTTCAGAACATGCAAGTGCTTATAAAAATGACGGAATGAAGCATTTTACTGACATAGTAAAGAGCAGTGATTGCGTCGTTTTTCGGGCGCTCTCAAATGGTAAAATTACAGCAGGTGTATGGCAAGAAATTAAAGTGGCAAAAGATAACCATATTCCTGTTATAGAATTGCCAAATTTAATCAATAGAAAATTATCAGTAAAAAAGACAAGACACATTTTTAATGAACATTATAAAAGCAATATTTTATAAGAAAGAAGAGATAAATACATAAGCATAAAAAGAGAATGGGCGATGCCCAATAGTAGAACTTTTACTATTAAGCCAATAAAAGAGTTTGTTTTGAAATATATAAATCAATATCCCGATAGAGCAAGAGTTGTTATTGATCCTTTCGCAAATAATTGTAAATATGGAACAATAACAAATGATTTAAACCCAAAATTTGAAACTACATATCATTTAGACGCTCTTGACTTTTTAAAACTAATCCCAACAGAAACGGCAGATGTTGTTTTATACGATCCACCATATTCTTTAAGACAGGTTAAAGAGTGTTATGAAGGTGTAGGAATTACGGTAACAGCTGAGCATACCAAATCTTCATGGAGAGCAAAGCATTTAGATGAAATTAAAAGAATTCTTAAACCTAATGGAGTTTGTTTATGCTTTGGCTGGAACTCCAACGGTGTCGGCAAAACAAGAGGATTTAAAATGGAAGAAATTTTACTTATTGCACATGGCGGAAGCAAAAATGATACAATTTGCACTGCCGAAAGGAAAATCATTTAAAAGAAAGGAATTAAAATATCCGAATTAGCTACTCGGATAGATGACTACCGGTAGTCTCCTAAGCGGAGATAATTATAGAAAATAAAATAAAACAAGTAGGGAATTTATACCCTTCAAAAACAAGGGAAAACCCAAATCAAGGCAGAGTTTATGACCCTTCTGGTATAGCTTCGACTCTTGGTTATATGGGCGGCGGGAACAGAATGCCATTCGTTATAGCTTCACGAGGAAGATATAACAAAGATGGGCAAATCAATCAAAATTACGAAGTTCGCGGTAACAAATATACCAATACAATAACAACAGTTCAAAAAGATAATTTAGTTTTAGTCTACGATGATTACAACTCTAATTTGAGGCAAGATAATGATACAGTAGGAACTGTTACACCAAACTTCAAAAATTCTGCTATCCGTAGCGGTACAAAATTAATTGAAATTAATGACGCTTCCAAAAGAGTGCGTCGCTTAACTCCAAAAGAATGTTGGAGACTGTTTGATTTCTCCGACGAAGATTTTAAGAAGGCTCGTTCAGCTTTAAATGATACATATTATCACGGCAGAGATAAAAGTTCTTCACGATTATACGAACAGGCCGGCAATACAATAGTAATCAACACACTGTCCGCAGTTTTAAAACAATTAAATATTCAAGAGCATATTGATGTAGTTGAATTTTTCTGCGGTATAGGAGCGCAGCGCAAGGCTCTTGAGCGGGCAGGAATTGATTTTACGGTTATTGATGCCGTCGATATAAATAAATACTCTCTTACGTCGTATAACGCCATTAATGGAACAAATTTTGAGCCACAAGACATAACAAAGTGGGACAAGGATATTCATATTGATATGATATTTCATTCGAGTCCTTGTCAGGACTTTAGTGTAGCTGGTAAGGGACAAGGCGGAGATGAAGGGAGCGGAACCCGAAGTTCTCTTATGCATGAAACAAAAAGAATTGTAGCCAAAGCGCATCCTAAATATGTAATTTGGGAAAATGTCAAAGGCGCCTTATCAAAGAAAAATAGGCATAATTTTGAGCAATATATTTCTGATATGAACAATTTAGGATATATAACATATTATCAAGTTTTAAACAGCAAAGACTATGGAACACCTCAGAGTCGTGAAAGAATTTTTGCGATTAGTATCAGAAAAGATATTGACACTGGCTATGAATTTCCAAAACCTATGCCTTTGGCAAGGGTTTTGCAAGATGTATTAGACGAAAATGTAGATGAAAAATACTATGTAAAACAAGAATTAGCGGACAAAATTATTAATAGTCTAAAAGAAAAAAACGTTTCTAACACAGTCCGTGCGGGGGGGCGAGGCTCGTTCGATAGGCACTCTTGGGACTTGGTATTCGCAGGGCGTTACAGTAAGTAAATACTGTACTCAGCTAAATAAAACAACAAATATTGCTCCAACCATAATGGCTCGCGATTATAAGGGGTTTGGGAATCAAGATATGTTGGCAATTGTAGAAACAAAAAAATAATATAAAAGTAAGATTTTATAAGGAAGTGAAAGCGGATAATAGATAGTCAGGCTGTTTTATACAGTGCGGGCAAAAATGATGAATGTATGACTTTGCCCTACGGCGTTAAGCCGATTATAAAATATGTTCCAAGGGACGCAGTTGTATGGTGCCCGTTCGACAAAGAAAATTCCGAATTTGTTAAACAACTTACAACGAACGGGAATAAGGTGATACATTCACATATTTCTGACGGACAAGATTTTTATACATATGAGCCGAACGAGCGTTGGGATTGTATTATAAGCAATCCTCCTTTCGGCGGTAAGAGGCAGATATTTGAGAGGGCATTGAGTTTTAATAAGCCTTTCGCCCTTATAGCCCCAAACACTTGGTGGAATGATGCGGCGCCAGCACAGACATTTAAGAATAAAGATTTGCAGATTTTATCTTTTGATTACCGTATGAAATTTAAGAATAACGGTATTGTTGAAAAGAAAATAACATTTATGAGTGCCTACTGGTGTTGGAACTTTCTGCCGAAGCAAATTATATTTGAACATTTAGAACACGATTAAAAAAACGAAAGAAGGAAAGATACATAGAAAAAGACTGGACTGGAAATAGTAATTCAATTTATAAAACTTTAGGCGCTTCAAATCACACGGATAAAGAGCGTGAAGCAAATGATTATTATGCAACCGAGCCAAAAGCTGCCGAATTACTTTTAGAACTGGAAAACTTTTCTCCGACAATATGGGAACCAGCTTGCGGCGAAGGTCATCTCTCCGAAGTGTTTAAAGCTCATGGTTACAAAGTCCGTTCAAGCGATTTAATTGATAGAGGATATGGAAAAGGAGAGGTTGACTTTCTTAAATGGGACAAACCGTTTAATGGAGACATAGTAACCAATCCGCCATATAAGTTCGCTTCTGAATTCGTTACCAAAGCATTAGAATTAGTACCAGACGGACATAAGGTAGCAATGTTTCTTAAGTTACAGTTCCTCGAAGGTAAGGCAAGAGGAGAATTGTTTAAGAAATACCCACCTAAGACCATATATGTTGCCAGCGGAAGATTACTCTGTGCTAAGAATGGAGAATTTGAAAAAATGAAAGCCGGCGGTGGTTCAGCGGTCGCATACTGTTGGTATATATGGGAGAAAGGATATACGGGAACAACAACCGTAAAATGGTTTAACTAAATAAAACGAGAATTTTATGAGGTGAATAAATGAAAGCCAAAATATCTTTTAAACCCCTTGAAGAGGGAAATAAAGTTAAAATAAATATTAGTCGCATTCGTAAAAATAAAGACTATAAAAAATTTTCTAATAAATACATAAACTTTTTAAATGAAAATAAGGATAAGACATTTACTATTGAACGACCTACTGGAAGATTGAATGGTTGGAAAAATATATGGTCTTTGACAGAAGATGTGTCTGATCCAAAATGGTGCTTTTACGACAGTGACTTGGTAAGGGTGGTGAGTATATAGAAGATATAGTTTTGTATACTCCGCCAGATATTCAAAATATATTTAAGTGTGGAAAAAAGAAAGCGTATGAAATAATGCATATGGCAGGGTTTCCGTCGTTCAGAATTGATACATCAATTTATGTTGAAAAGTCAGAATTGCAAAAATGGCTTAATCGAAATAAATTTAAAAACCTAAATACATAAAAATGGGCTACCGTATAAATTTGCGGTAGCCCTCATTGTTTAACTGCTATATTTATCTATATCCTGAATAGCCTTAACTTTTTGTTGCTGGATAACGTGAATATAAATATTTTCAGTAATTTTTGTATCAGAGTGTCCAAGAATCTCGGAAACGATTTTCACGTCACACCCGTTTCGAAAAAGCATAGAAGCAAAGGTATGACGGAGACTATGTACCCCACATAACTCATTTTGCGATTTTGCAATGCCAGTTTGAGTTAAAATACTATGAAACATACGGTTGATATTACGTGGGGATAGTTGTTTTCCATTTTTGCTACTTATAACATATTGCTTATCTCCGTTAATTTCGTAAATATTTTTCAAAGAGTCATAAGCATTTTGTGTCATAGGAATAATGCGATGCCCACTTGACGTTTTTGTACTGTTTTGTGTTTTTAAATTATAATGAACAACATCGCCTGTTTGGTCTTTGACTATAACGGCGTTTTTACTAATAGATATAGTTTTATTAGTAAAATCTATATCGTCCCAAGTAAGTGCTAAAAGCTCACCAATACGCATACCTGAGTACATCAATAGTACAATCGCATCGCCCAGACGATAAACCGAAGTATTATTATTATACTTCCGAAGTGCTTCTTCTTTTATTTTTTTCATCTGGTCTTCGTTAAAAAAAGTAACATTTGAAATTTCTTTTTGTTTGTTGGTTGGAAGATATATTCCTTCACATGGGTTAAATGATAAAGAGTTTTTTATTCTATAATGCTTTATACAACCGCGTACCGCTTCGTATGCTTTTTTTATTGTTGAATATGATAACCCTTGAATGTTTAGTTCATTTATCATGTTTTGTATATCATTATGCGTTAGTTGAGAAATTGGAATGTCACCAATATAAGGATATACTTGCCTTACTAATGTAAGTTCTTTTCGAGCGTAACTTGTTGGCTTTAATTGGATTTTCTGAATATTGATCATCCACAAATCCGCATAATCTTTAAATAGAGTATTATCATTTGATATGTTACCGTTTGTAATACTTAATTGTGCTTTAAACTCATCAAGTTTATTTTTTACCTTTGTTTTCTTTTTCCCGGTAAAACTTTTTCTATGCCGATTGTTGCTTTTATCTGTCCATTGAATTGTTGCAACCCATCTGTCTCTTTTTTCATCATAAAAAAATGTTCCACTACCGTTATCTTTTCTTGTCGCCATAAAAATAATCTCCTTTAAATTGATATGTATGTATAAGGTAGTGATTTGGGTAGTTATTTTTTAGGAACGGTGGACTACTAAATGATATTATATGCTATTATTTGAGAAATGTCAAGCTATCTGATAGGAAAAGAAAAAGTGCCGTAAACCCGCTTAAAGACGGTATCTACGGCACTTTTCCACTGGCAGGGGCAGAAGGGATCGAACCCTCGGCACTCGGTTTTGGAGACCTTATACGATACTTAAATATTTCTTTATTCATGCGGGTTTATAGGGGATATGATAATAAAAGGTAGTGATAAGGTAGTTATTTGATAAAAAAGTATAATAAAGCTATAAGTAAAAATGCAAAAAAATAGGGAACAGCTCTTATGAATTAACATGAGAGCTGTTCCCTAAAATTCTATTTACTTATTATTTGTAAATTATTAATTGCTGTCCTACATAAATCTTATTAGGATTATTTATTCCATTATCTGTTGCTATCTTTTTATAGTTAGTACCGAATTTAGAGGCAATACCAGACAAAGTGTCTCCTCGCTTTACCGTATATGTTACATACGAAGGCTCAACAGGCTTTGCCGAGGCCGCCAGTCCATTTACTATATTCTGAATAGCGTCATAATTGTATCCTGCCTGAGTTAATCGTGTTTTACGCTCATTACCGTTATCCCATTTGCCCGACATTACCTCTTTGGCAATCTCATCATTGCTCTTAAGTACAGGTTTAGGAACCGCCAGTTCGTTTACAATCGCTTGAATAGCATTATAATCGTAACCTTCTGCTGTTAAACGGTTTTTACGGTCTGCGCTATAGTCTTAACCGCGCGTATACCGGCAGCCTTAGTCCATTTTTCAAACCTCTTATCCATTGTTTCACCCCCCTATCTGCAATCTTCCATTACTACGATTCCGTATTCAGCGGCACACTTATGTTCTATTCGGCATCCTCTTGCCGTTTCCCAACCTTTTGCAAAATAAGCAACATCAGCCGTTGATAACAGTTCTATTGATTTGCCTAAAAACCATAAAGGTTTTGCTTCTGCCGGGGCATTTTGAAAGAATGAATCGATTACTTCAACCTTTTCTCCGAGTTTTTTCTCGGCTGACTTAATTGCCGTTTCTCTTTCTGATAATATTGCATCATTCGTTTTGCCTTTCATAGGTTGCGAAATAAATATTTTTTTCATAGTTTACCCCCCTATACTCCCAAAATCTTTTTCCAGGTGTTTATACCAACGCAGCCGTCAACGGCAAGCCTGTTAGCCTTTTGATAATTGCGCACTGACCTGTCGGTATCCTTGCCGAACATTCCGTCAGCCTTTACACCTACCTTGCGCTGCACTATTTTTGTAAGGCTGCGGTTTGTGTATGTAAGCCTCTTTTTGCATACGGCGGCTTTTGCTACGCTCTCGCACTCTGCGCCCCATACGCCGTCGGCACCGAATTTAGGGAATTTAAAGCCGTCCGCAATAGCGGCGGTCTGCCATTCCTTAACGGCGGTGTTTTTATTGCTCGGCTTAGGTGCGGGTTTCGGTTTCGGTGCTGCGGGTTGCGGGGCGGGCTTCGGCTGCTCGGCGGTGAATATGCTGTTATACATAACGTTCATATCCACATTGCCGCTTATGCCGTCTATGCGCCCTTTTGAGGTATGCTGCCATATATCATAGGTACGGTTGAAATTATTTACCTTGGCGCCGTATTCGGCTACCCACTTGCTGATACTGTCATACCATTTGTCGGTCATCTTCTCGTTCCAAAACGCCGAGCGACTGGAGTATATGCCCATTTTATAGCCGAGGGCGTTAAGCTGCTTATTAAACTCCTGCATAATGCTGAGCATATCCGCGTTTGAAATGGTGCGCCAATTTAAGCCGTTTGTGTTCTCAATGTCTATGTAGACAGGGGCGTTTATTTTCTTGCCGTTAAGCAGCCTTTTTATATGCGCAATTTCCTTTGCGACCTTTGCTTTATTCACGGCATATGAGAAGAAATATACCGCGAACGGTATGCCCAGCCTCACGCACTCGGCATAGTTCCGCTCAAACTGCTTATCGTCCTGCGAGGGTATGTCGTCACCCAGCCCCATACGCAGTATGGCAAAATCTATTTGCGGTTTCACCCTTTCCCAGTTTATCCTGCCTTGATAATGTGATACGTCGATTCCTTTTGCTGACATTTTGTTACCTCCGTCATATTTTGTTTTTAATATCGCGTATGTCGTGCTCCGCTTCGGTCATTCTACCCTCAAGCTTATATGTGCGCTCCATTACGCTGTTGTGCTTTTCAACCTTTTTTTCAAGCTGTGAAAGGCGATATGTAGTAAGGCGGTTTGCCGCCATTATGCCCCCGAACGTGCCTATAAGCGTTCCGGTGAGAGATACAAGCGAAACTATTACTGTACTGTTCATTATTTCGCCTCGCTTTCATTCGGCGTTGTTTCGTTTTCTGTTGGGTATTGCGCTTCAATGGCGGTCTGTATCTCGGCAAGGTCATCCTCTGTAAGCACGCCCTTTTCGTTCCACCCTGCGGCATTTAGGATTATCTGATAATCCGACATTTTTCCGACCGCTCTTAAAAAGCCTGTTTTAACAAAATTCCTTAAACTGAACATATTATGTATTCCCTCCCATAGATAATATTGCCTGCCGCATTTCGGCAAAAGCCTTGTTTATATCTCTGTTATATTCCGCTTCGATTATTGCTCCCTCGGTATCGGTCATAAGTGTTGTGGTTGGGTAAAGACTTTTTACGCCCGACACTGTACCGTCGGCGGCAGGGGTATATGTTTGACCTTGATAGGGTTCGTAAGCGGTTGCAGTTGAGCCGAGTTCAAGTTGGGGTTTAAACACAAGATTTTCTACTGTAGTATCTTTTGCAATATTGATAACTATTGAAACTGTTTTATCATCTTCTGCATTTATAGATATACCATTGCCGATATCAGCTTTATAAAATTTATAATCAGAAGTGCTGAGATATAACGAGTATGTTGTTCCAGAACCGCCCGTAGGACACCCGCTAAAAAAGTATTGTCCTTTTTTAAGAGAAAAAGATTGTTGTAATTTAAAATATGCTTGTGCAGTTGCTGTACCACTTACTGTAACACTACC
>OGDU01000089.1_pt1 | contig 94312 bp, 93 predicted proteins | sample 1570371 | NCBI WGS metagenome assembly OGDU01 (sample SAMEA2581977, study PRJEB24529) | metagenome | biome: Human gut stool | place: China | collected 2011
GTGTTTGAGTGAGTTCCACTCCGGTGACAACCACTTTTCCACCCGTAAACGAGGCGTGACTGATTAAGTTCTGGGCAAGCTTGCCAGGTAAATATTTCAGGAAAAAGTCTGTAAGACTTGTTTTAACTTCCTGCGGAACGGAAGAACCAAGCCCGACATAATTGAGGTCCTGCTGTCCAGTTTCTCCAATGCTGTCGAAAACGTCAAAGACATTATTCGTTTGGACAGTACCTGAGGAGGTTAAGCGTCCATTGCTGAACTCGAATCCGTTCTGAAAATTAACGCTACCGGAATTGTTAAGGTTGGCTGCAATTGTATAACGATTGGTTTCTGTCCAATTGCCCCGATTATTCAGGTTACCAGTACTGGTCAAGTTGCCGCGAGTAACGACGTTTCCTGTCAGATTGAGAGTACCTGTGCTGTTCAGAGTACCGCCCAAGTTAGCGTTTCCAATGGTCAAGTTTCCGCTGTTGGTCGTCGTTCCGTTGGACTGATTAAAGTTGCTTACAGTGAGTGTGGATTTGTTTGTAAGCGTGCCATTGGACTTATTCAGTGTCCCGATCCCATAAGAACCGGCCGAAACCATAACTGATCCGCCGACATGAGTGAGGACAGATAAATTCCCAACGGCACCTCCAGCCAAGTTCAAACCTTGACCGACGGAAAACTTACCTTGATCGGCCCCTACAACAATTGCATCATTATTTCCAACCGTTCCTCCGCTGACTGTCAGAGTACCGTTAATGTGGAAGTCATTTGTTCCACCTTGCTGAAAGTAGCCACCGGCTTGCGTAATATTATTAAAAGTACCGTTTAAGGCGTTCGGAGAGTCAAAAACAAATGTACCGTTGTTTACTAGGTTGTTGATTGAGAACGATCCGTATGTTCTTCCCGCTTGAGTCCCACCGTAGGAAATAAGGCGTCCTGAGTTGTAAACGGTTCCTCCGACATTAAGACTTGCGTGAATTGTTGGGTCGTTACCGCTTCCCCCATTACTGATTAGAGAAAGCTCGGAGTCACTCGAAATGTTTAGATCTTTGGAAATATTCAAGGCACTATAGATATTTCCCCCTTCGTCACCGTTATGAGCGATGTGTACCCATGAATTGTTATTGATATTGAAATTTCCGTTCACAATCAATGTGTTACTGAGAGAGCTGAAGTAGCCTGCCCCAATAGAAACACAAAGGAAAGATCTTCTGAAATCCCCTTCTCGCCCTAAGTTCCAAGTTAAATTACCATTGATCGTATGACTATCGGCAAGTGAGGGACCTCGACCTTGAAAATGGAATCGAGCGTCTTTTCCGACTACATCCCCGTCAATGGTTGTCAGCGCAACAGCAGGTGACGCAATGACACTTAAAACTGCTGCCGCGACTAAAACGGACTTTTTGTTTTGCTGAGATGCCGAGCTAACAGCCTCTGACACAGCAACAAATACGCCTCGGGAGCGGTTAAATACCTTTTTGAATATTTTGTTCATAACGTGTTTTGATCAAAAAATCTGGCAGGACTTTTGCGCGACCCATCATGAACATCAGTTGGAAAGATAAAACACTCACCGCTCTTTCCTTGCGGGGCAGGACTTAAAATTGGGGTGTCCGGGACGGTTAATGTGTCCTGCCAAGAACATTAACCAGCTTCTATTGAGAAGAAGGTCGCTGTCCCGGACATAAACTTTGCGACTACATATCTATGCAGCCTCTAATTGAGAGAGCAGCCAGTTCTGAAGGAATCCCAAATCTTCAGACTGTTTTTTATACGTCCGACCTTTTTTCTTTATCCGGGCCTCGTAAGTAAAAATTGCTTTGAGTCCTTTGAGTCCTTGGACTTTCCGTTCAGATACCACAGAAATTTCCGCGTTTTTGATTTCTTGATTGTTGATTCTCATTGTCTGTTCTCCTAGTCGGGTTGTTCAGAAGGTTCCAATTTCGACACCGGATCTTCGAAAACCTCTTTCCTGAGTTTTTGTTCCTCTTCTTCTCGGCGTCTTCCTGCTTCTCTTTCGGCTTTTTCTTTTGCTGAAAGTTGCTCTTTCAGTTGTCTTATCGCATATTTGAGACCATCCAAATACCCGCATAGATCATCAGTAATCTTCAAGTTTTTCGGATCTTCTTTTGGAAATGGTTTTCTTTCACAACCAAAAGCTAATAATTCGTTAGCCAAACGTTTAATTTTTGCTCCACACTCTGTGAGTCCCTTTGCAAGTCTCACGCTATTAGACTCAGCCGCCGGAGCACCATTAGCCAGCAATCGAAAGCTCTTTTTACAATACCGGAGCCAGGATTCATCCTCAATGAAACTGCGAAACCAATCAAGGAAACAGCTTAGGTGTCTGTACTCTGCTTCCAGCTCATTAATGACAGAGGACAAAATATCCAACGAACTGTATAAATTTTCACTTTTGACAAAAGAACCAATTTGGACGAGGTTAGAACCTATTTGTCTTAACTGATCGAAATACGTGGGATACGAGTAAGAATAGCGGCCCAACCGATAACACTGATCAGAGCGGTTAACGATTGCTATTTCCCTATGAGAAATTAGTCCAAGGTATTTACCGATAATCTGAAGGGCAGTTGAGAATAACTCCTGTTCTTCCCATTCCATAACAATATGGGGGAGCCAACGGCATTCACATTCAAATGCTTCCTCAATGACTTCTAATGTACATATCAAAAAGTCTTTTGGTCCGGTTGTGTTGACAATGGAACAACTGTAATAGTCTTTTAGTATGGGAGGGTTTATTTTTAATTCTTCAATTGTTTTCCTGCACAGCTCAACCAAAAAATACAATTGAACCCAAGAAGGAGCCTGATGATCTGCAATAGTGCTACGCAGTTCATTGAAAGCGGTTTTCAAATAACGGTTGCTGAGATTGCAGCTCATCGTTCTAATGCGATTTTCCATTTTGCCTATCTCTTCTTATTGTTATTTCTCTAACTCTTTGATATACATGGTATTTTTGGTGCTCCTAAAGAGGGGTAGAATGATCGGCGGGCGGTGCTTCTTTTTTTCCAGAAAACAACACCGCTCACTGTTAGATTTCTTAACCTTTGACTCTTTAGGAGCGTAAACATGACCTTAGATCCTGAAAAAAATCCTAATGTTGACCCTAGGCAGTGCTCTTACAGCCATTATGAAAGAGCTGAAAAGCTTTTGATCGCAATGATGGCTGCCGGCCAACTGAAACTGGATACAGTCGATCCGAAAAAGGGGACTGATAGCGGTGTTGGCCAAATAAAAACAAATTTGGATACTTTTTTCTTATGGAGAGACGCAGTCGCCAAGCATTTGTGGCAAAGAGACTTGCACGGTTCAGCTTTTCACTCTTACCCTGACTCATTCTCATAGCAGCTCCCAGCAGGCTCGAGAATACTGTTTGAATGCTTCAACCAGCTTATTAGAAGGATGGCATTGTTCCGGATATTCTTTGCGTAAAGGAAGAAGTCCTGCCTGGTAAGCCCTAACTTCCGCAGACTCATGGATGCAGGAGTCGTTAATCAGCTCATAGGCGCAGGCCCTATCGGCCTCCTGCATCTTAGGCGAGGTGCTTTTAAGCATGATTTCAGCCTCGATGCTTCGAATCTTATTTAGTTGAACCAATAATTTCGATTCAATTTCAATTACTTCACCCATCAATCCATCGGCTTCAGCCATGCAGCGGAGACGTTCCTGATTAAGGGATGCAAGTTTTTTGAACTCTTCGGAGGGCAAAACGTCCTTCAGGATTTCAATCGGTTCTTTGGGAAAATCTTCTTTTCTAAGCATTATTATTCCTCCTTTGTCTTGTCCTCATTTTGATGAGAGGGGCGGAGTCTTAAAAGGTCAAAATCATCAATGTGTTTAACCAGCTCTGAGCGATAAGCTTCCAGAAGCGGCTTCATTAAAATCGCTTGCGCTTCGGGAGTAAAAACCGGATGCATCGTGTCGCAGATGTAGGAATTAGATTTAAACCGATTAATAAACAAATTCCATTTACCTTTGAACGTACCTCTGATTGCAGACGGGACAGTCGCTCCGTCTAATATCCTGAAAAACCGAGGCTCTCCGTTCTTCGCATACCAAAAATATTTATTTTGTAAGTCCTTAAGGGCATTTTGCATATCCGAATAAGGAACATAACAGTAAGAGAAGCCGGTGAAGTAGCTTTCATTGGAGATACAGCAGTTATTAAAATAATATCCATCATTACCGGAGCTGTTATCAACACAGCAGCGGATAACCGACATGAGGATGCCTTTTTCCGTATCTGTTAAATAAGAACAAAGCTTTGAAGCGTGAGGACTGCACACAAGATAATTTTGTTCGAATATTTTTGAATCTTCTTGACACCAGTCTTTATTTTCTTTTCTAATTTTCTCTGCGTGAATTTCTTCCTCTTTGCCACGACTGCTGTTAAATCTGAGTCTTAAATCTGCCAGTTTGTCGTTTAATGCTCGGATTGACTTTGTATGGCAAGACTGGGTGAAACTATTCATCAGGATTGCGGCTGATAATACGATTATGCAAAAACTGTTTAAAATCATAACCCCTCTCTAGCGGCAGTGAGATCCGAAAGGGCAAGCGTGAAAGTGACACCCCATCGCCTTGTGCCACCAATCATCTTCTGAGAGTTCTTCGGAATAAATCTCAGGAAGGGCGCCTGTCAGTGCCTTGACTTGCTGTAAAACAGTACAAATGTCCATTGCAGCTCCTCGGTTCCCTTACCAATGCACGCGAGTCCAATTTTTGCCGTTGATGAAAACGTCAATCGCTCGTCTGGACTGGTATTTCTGCCAAACAACTTCCTCGTAAACTTTCACCGGCCGGTAACATGTTGTGCTGTATGAACTGTCTCCGGAACTGTCATAGCAGCTGTAAGCTTCATAGGCCGTGCCTTGGTATCCTCTTACGCACGCCTTAGTCCCACCCCAATGACCGGCTGAGTCTTCGGTGGCCTTGAACCAATGTTCTCCGCCCCAGTTGTAATCAGCATTGTTTTTCCTCAGCAGTTTGTTTTGACGCCGGTCGGTCTTGAACTGATTGCTGTCATTTATGTTGCCTTCGACAATCCATCCTTGAGGAGCATCCTCCATGCCTTGCAAAGAGCATGGATCAAAGCCGTCACTAAGCTGCTTCGCATAGTTGCCGTCTCCGGCCATCGGGCAGCTAGGGAATTTACAAGGATGACGCCACGACAAGCAATCAAATAATTTGTCAATTGGAGGCTTGCACTCAGAAACAGCGCGAGGGCCGTTAGGATTGGCTAGACAAAGGAGAACTTCACATCCCCAGCGATCATTGCCGGACATAATTTCCAGCTTCGGCATCCCGGGGATTTTGGAGTAATCGGCATCCTCAGCCAACGCATGAAAACCGATTGCAAAAAGACCGCTGCTGACAATGGCAGCAGTCAAAAGTGTTTTAAGTTTTGGGATTTGATGGATTGTTTTCATTATTGAGTCCTCAAAACACGATAGACGGAGGTCTCCGGGGGGAGGAATAGAATTTAGTTGCCAGACTCAAATTACTAATCAACCCCCGGAGGAGAAACTTATGAAACTTAGCTATCAGTCGATAAAACAAATAAATAGGTTTAGTGATCATTTCATTTGGATAATTGTTGCCCCTTACGTTTTTGCAGTAACCCTTATTGTTTTGTGGGCGTTCTATGCCAAAAATAACCCGGATGCGCGAATATCGGATTTCATTATCCCTGTTTGCACAGGGATAACTTGTATTGCTACTATAGCTAATGGTTTCCTCTCCTTTGATGCCAATCGGAAACGCGTACGTATGGATCAAAGACTTCCGGCCATAGAGGCAAGCTGCACCGAGGTAAAAGAAGGGGTTTCTGGAAAGTTTCTGAACATAAGCTTTCCCAATGTTTCCGTCCCCTTCATTATGTATAAAATTCAGCTTCCTGCCGGTTGGAAGTTTTATGACCAGAGAAAAAGTTCGTTCGTCCAAAACACTCAAATTCATTTCAATCAGGGTAGTGTTCCCGCCCAAGAATTGCATTTCCATGTTCTACCCTCTCTAGAGTACCCTGATGATTATTGTTTGCAGATTAGCTTGCATACCTCTCTTAGAGAGGAACCTATTAAGGTTGAGGCCATCATCGAGTAAATAAGCACACGAAGGCGCTGGCGAAAGAATTGCTTTGAAGAGAAAGTAGGCTCCAACGCTTTGTAACAGGAATGTGGTGACAAGCAGCAACTTGAAAAATTCTTTCTTGACCTTTTCTGCACTTTCCGATTGCAACAGAAAAAAACAATAGAAAGTTTCAAATACTGAGAGCAACAAAAAACACAAAACAAAGAAGAACAAAATGTCAGGAATAATAGAGTTGACATAGGGAATGACCGTTTTTACAGGCAGTTCTAACAAACGTGACATCATTTTGTCCCTCCGTTTTCTCCAATCATTTTGGGACACAGTAGAGGGCAAGCCCTATTCAAAAACGGTGAGTTTTGCACCAGGGATAAAACGTGTTCCCTTATTAACGGAAAATCAAAATCAGAACTGTTGATTAACTTGACTCTTTCCTCTTTCGTGGGAGCACAAAGGAATATTAAGTTGCAGCCGCTGTAGAGAATAAACTCAAGATAAGCACCTATCAGGAAACAAATAGTTGAGATTATGAAAGCCTTTACAGTCGGGTAACTTTTCTTACTCATGGAGATCACAAGCACCCAAGCTGGAACAAATAGGAAAAGGCATGTTAATAAAAATGCAACTTCACATGGAGACATCACACAACCCTCTACTCATTCTTTTGTTGCCAACAGATTTGCGGAATAAGAAACAGCGCCGCTGGCCGATCCGGCCAGACCGTGTTCTGAACAAATGGGAAGAGAATTTTGCTATGCACAAATACTGAGACCAAGCGCTATACCTCAAAGCAAATGCTTGCAGCAGCATAGTTTTCAGACACGCACGCGGCGCTAAAAGGGCTTTAGCTTTCCCTAAAGCCCCGAGGAAAAGAGGTCTCCGAGGATAAGAATAAAATTTAGTTTGCAAAGATAACTTTCTATCCAACCCTCGGAGATAATCTAAATGAAAACAACGTTGGTAAAAAGGTTGCTGATAGGCGCAGGTCTTGTCTTCTTTTGTCTGTTTTTCGTCTGGACCGAATTCCCTGCTGCTGTAAATTTTCTCTGTACTGCAATGTCTGCTTTGTGTGCTTTGTTTTCTGCCTTTGTCGTAGCTGAAATGGGAGACGAAAGAAATCAGACGGAGCAAAACAGATTTAATCCTGAGTCGAAAACCTTTAGAAGAAGGGAAAGAAGGATAAAAGTCAGGGTCATCAGAACAAAAAAGAGATTCCATCTTCTTGAAGACCAGTCCCGCGCAAGACGGAGATCGAAACAAAAGTAAATACTTGCCAAAGAGATGCTTCCGTAGAGAAAAATTATGAACTCGGGAGCGTAGTGAGCTTTCAGTGTTTCGTAAAACCCGCAGGGGATCGCTCCTTCCAGCAAGGAAAGGAGTCGGTCTTGGTTTTTCAACATCAAACAAACTGAGGCTGACGGGAAGAGAAAGATTCCCAATAAGGTTTTCCTTATGGACGATTTTTCTGTTCCGGAAGAGGTGAATAAAACAAACAGAGAGCATCCTATAGTCGATAGCAGAAGCCAGTTCATTTCTTATTTTTCCTTCAATGCTTTCAAAAAAGGTTCTCATAGCGATACTCCCTTTAGCCCTGCCAGTCCGATAATTAGTATCGAGAGTCCGAGCAATAACAAGAGAGGAGCTGCGCAAAATACAGAGTCATGCTTTTGGAACAAAAACAAAGGAGCAGCGGCGATACAGGCTAAGCCGAGTATCGTTAAATAGAATGCGCTGGTGACGTGCTCCATGGTTCTCTCTTGGGTTTTTAGTTAGTTATGCGGGGGAAGTTTTTTGAAAAATAATTACACGAGAGTGCTTGTTTTCTTTTTTTCTTCCCAACGCAGCAATTCTTCAAAGTCCAGCACTGTTGTTCCGGCAGAGAGTTTGATCGGCTGCGGAAAACCTTCTGCTTTCTTTTGATTTGTCCATCGCCAAATGGTTCGGATGGATTTGTTCAGTCTCTTAGCCGTGGTTGCAATGGAAATATAAGAAGGATTAGGCGACACAATTTCCTCCTTCCGGATGTGTTTCTTTGGTCTTAGGCAAATTTCTAAAAATGGACCAATCGATACCCGGCAACAAGTCCTCGCACTTAACCTGACCTTTGGTCTCCAGCTCAATAACAGGACACCAAGATTTGGGGACGGGCATCATACCCTTAGATGCCTTACAAATTGCTCCACGAGTTACTCCTAGATGTCGAGCTAGAGCAGCGCCAGAACCAAAAATTTGTATAGCTTTAATTAATGCATAATTCTTTTCCATACAAATCGTACCCAATAAGTTTATTAGTAGTAAACAATATTATAACTAAACTTATTGCATGAATGACAATGAACGACTAAGACAGATATGGGAACAACGCCATGAACTCTCACAGAGGGAGTTCGGGAAGCGCTTTGAAATTGGAACGGGATCTGCTGTTTCTCACTATTTAACAGGAAGGTCTCCGTTAAATCTTTCTGTCGTAATTAAGTTTGCAAAGGGACTTGGATGCACGGTGGAGGAAATTTCACCGTCTTTGGCTCTTTTGGCTAAATCTGCCGAGACACTTAGTAATAAAGTTGAAGAAATAAACTCTGTAGCATTGAAACAGAGGCTTCCTATTCTTTCAGATGATTATCTACTGGGTCATGCGACTATCCCAGAAAATCAGCTTTCAGAAAAGAATTCTATTGTTTCCTCTTTAGTTTTAACTGAAGGAGCTTTTGCGTGGATACTTCCGGATCAGTCGATGGAACCAGAATTTCTTATGGGAGATTTGCTACTGTTTGAAAGCAAAGAGACTGCTCGACCCAGTAGCTTCGTTTTAGCACAGCATAACAACCGAGTGGTTTTCCGTAAATACACTGAACAGGCATGGGAAGAAAAACTGGTTTTTAGCCTTAAGCCTCTCAATCCTGATTATCCGACCGTTTCCAATCTTACAAAAGAAATCAAAATTTTAGGAGTTCTAAAAGAGTTAAGGAGGGTCTTTGGAGTCCGTAACCCTAATAGAATGGGGGGGGGTATTTGATATTTAAACTCTTCTTTTATTGGAAATAATAATTAATTCTTTTTCTTTGGTGCCCAGCACCTATCGCTGAATTTATTAATTCCTCTGATAATGGTAATTTGTTGTGCAGAGGATAGCTTTTCACGAATTTCTTCACGAATTTGAAACTTTCGGTGCTTGATTTCTGCTTCCAAGCGGCAGTTCTCAGGAGTGACCTCAAGTTGATCCAGGCTTTCTACGAAAGCCAATAATTCAAACGCATTAAGTTTTTCTATTTTCTCCGCTGTGGAAGCGAATACATTTCCAGCGGCTAAGGACAGAGAGAAAAATAAGACGATTAATGTGGAACGTTTGTGCATATCAAACTGCTTTTCTTAGTTATTTGAGAACAACAGGCTAAATCAGTGAATCCAACTTAATTATACACAATAATATGAAATTTGTTTACAATAGGTAAACAAATTCGTTTAGATAAACTAAATCAAAATGATTAGACCTTACATAATTGATCCCTTGGAGAGTTCTTCAATTCATCTGGATCTCACGCTGGTCCAAAGCGGAATTCTCTCTCGATTAGTGAATTTGTATTTTCTGTTTGGCGGTCCGTTTTCGTTTGGGCAAGCCCTGTCTCAGATAAGCGTGGACGAAAACTTAAGTACAACAGAAGAACTGGAACGTGTTCTCGGATGGTACTTCAATGAGGATGGGAATGGTTTGTATCAACCTTCCGCCATGTTAAGAAATTGCGCAAAAGAGACTTTTCCCGGAAAGGAGAACCAATAATGTCCGCAGCTAAAAAGAATTCTCCTGAACAGGGAATTAGTCCAATTAGTCAAGAAGAATTCATTAGAGATTTTCTACCTCTTCCGATCCTTCACAGAGGTATTTTGTTTGTTCTGCGCACAGGCTACCTCATCAAACAGTCTCCTCTGGATGACTTAGATGTTTTGGGGTTGTGTCCTACTCACACAGATGAAGAAGAAGGCGCTCTTCACATCGTGTTGAGGAGATTCTTTAACCGAGATGCTAGTTTCTGGAGGAGTGCCGCCTACGATGCGATTATCCAGGAAGAATTGGAAGCCAAGGCCCACCACAAACTTTTATCAGAGCAGCGGTCGATTAAAAGTAAACGTGCGGCTGAGGCTCGTTGGAAAGAAAATGGTGCTCCAAGCAATGCTCCGAGCATAAAAAACGATGCTCCAAGCAATGCTCCGGGCATAAAAAGCGATGCCACAAGCAATGCTCCAAGCATAAATAACAATGCTCCAAGCAATGCTCCGAGCATAAATAACGATGCTCCAAGCAATGCTCCGAGCATAAATAACGATGCTCCAAGCAATGCTCCAAGCATAAATAACGATGCTCCAAGCAATGCTCCGGGCATAAATAACGATGCTCCAAGCAATGCTCCGGGCATAAAAAGCGATGCCACAAGCAATGCCCCAAGCATGACTAACTATGCTCAAAAAACCTTAGATCCCTTGGGCCACTGGGTTTTTCAGGGAAAAGCAGACATAATTGAAAATCCGGGAAATGTTCAGCAGGAAGAGCCTCGCGCACGTACGCGCGCGCACCGATCGGATCGGATATCGGATATTAATTTAATTAATAAAAATATTAATAAATCGGAATCTGTATCGGAATCGGATAGACGTTTAAAAATTAAAAACCTATTCGCGCGCGAAAAATCGGCTTGGATGATCGGCGAAGTTTTAGAAGTTTTGGTCTTTTTCGGTTTGGACGAAAAGGCGCTTGCCCGCTGGAGATCCAGAAATCCGGAAAATCAAAATTTCATTTTGGAGCTGGCCGCCGGCGGTATGTCCCGCTTCGACTATGACACGATTGCTCAGGTGTTTGCACGCTGTCAGGCCGCAAAAGACAAGGAAGGCAAGCCGTTAAGCTCGGCAGTGGCCTTTGTTCTCAAGTCCCTTCAGCACGAATTGACTGCGGTTTCAAACCGCAAAAATGCAAGACAATCCGCTTCCGAATCGGCTCAGCCCAAGCGATTCCGAGACATTGACTACATGGAGGGGATCGAACGGCTCAACCCGGACGGGACATTTGTTCTCAAACGCAAGACGGAGGGACGTTGACATGATTTCTTCTCAAATATCTGAAAAACAAGAACTTACCCTTCGAGAGTCAATTGATGAAAGTCGGTTTGAAGCCGGGTTTTGCGAATTTCACGGATGGTTTACCGCCGGGATTAAATCTACCGACGGCACGGGGAGCCGTTGGTTTGCTGGATGTCCGAGATGTTTGGCTGAAACCAAAATCAAAAAACTATTCGGCCAAAGCATGATCCCCAAGCGCTTTGCGGACAAGAACTTCGAGGCTTATGAAGCGACTGAAAAAGGTCAATATCAAGCCCTTAAAAGCTGCATGGATTTCGCTCAAGAGTTAAAAGCTGACTGGTTCAGCGGTAAAACTCTTTTATTGATCGGTACTCCGGGAACCGGAAAAACTCACCTAGCTTGCGCTGTAGGTCATGAAGCGATCAAGCAGGGAAGGACAGTCCTTTACACAACGGTAACCCGGCTGCTAGAGGACATTAAATCATCTTGGAATGACAAAGAGCGTTCCGTGAAAAACATTATCGCCCGATATGTTTCGGTTGATCTGTTGATCATGGACGAGATCGGTGCATTTAGAGGGATTTCCGAGAGAGAAAAAGACTACCTCTTTGAAGTTATTAATGCTCGGTATGAACAAATGAAACCGATGATTGCCGTTTCAAATCTAAGGCTTTCCGGTGCAGATTCCATTGAAGCCTACCTCGAAGAAAGATCTTTTGACAGGTTATGTGAACAGGCCCGTTTAGTGGTCTTTGGCTGGGAAAGTTTCCGGAGGAAATCGTTATGTTAAGACAGCTGAGAAAAACAGCCGGAAGCCCCGAATCGGGATCGAGACTCCCTGCGTCAAACATCAACACAGCTGACGGTTATGAAAACCAACTGGCAGCGACCGCCGAGATGATTAACACGAGCAGCGCCAGAGGCACTGCCGCCTTCACTTTGAAGGTAAATCCTTCTCTGTTCAGTTGTGTTAATCTCTCTACGAAGATTAGCGAGTTCTTAGACCGCATCGCTTTTTCTCCAAAGATTAGACACGGCTCAACTGTTACCAGCAGTTGGGCCGTTGCTGTTTTACGGAGTCAAAATGAACTTTCGTTGTATGCTTCAGAAAAAATGCCGGAACAAAACAACCGTCCCGGCATTGCTCGACGCTATCGTTTAATCAAAAGCAACAGCGCACCTGCCCCAATTACCGCTAGAGAAACAGAGCCCTCAAAGTTGACAACAAAGTCAGCTCTGACGGATAATTCCCTCAACACGATAAGGAGTAGCAATAGTCGTTTTACGTTTACTTGCACGACTAATCTCCTTGTTCAAGGGCTCGGCGCTTGTCCAAGGCGCTTCGAGCCCTGTGTTTTTCTTCCCTCAAGAAACTTAGAAGATTTCGTCTCAAAAGGGTCCTCTGCTTCTTCTTTCAGAAGCATTTCCGAAAAAACAACAAGGTCTGGGAATGATACAGATTTTGTTCTGAGAAGTCGCGCCGCCAGAAAACGCAGAAACAAGACAACTTCTGCCCTTCTTTTCAAAAACGTCGAGCAGAAACCGGCCTTCAGTTATTAAAAACTCCCAACACTTTAATCCCAACAGAGGAACAAAGATGACTAATGAAAATGCAGAAAATTGCGTTTTTGATTCAAATGACAGTACACCCACTGAAAGTTTCAGCACTGAGTTGTTGGATGTTATAACGGCAGCGCTGGAAGATCCGGACAATCATTTGGATTCGATTGTTAAAGAAGCTTTAAAACGGATGGATGGAACCTCTATTACCTTTGCAATACCGGGAACCGTATCTATAACCGGAGCGGATATTCTTATCAGCGTAGATCGAGAACATATCCTTCGGGAAGAGCCATACCAGGTTCATGACTGGAACCGCTGGCCTTACGTTTTACCACCTATAAAAAACGAACTGTTGCCCGGTGATCCCTTTAATTTTAAGTGGATGATTTATTTGAATGACGGAAGATGCGTCGTCGATAAATTTAAAGAAGGAAGATGGCAAAAATGGCCTTCAGACAAAATTCTTTTCTTCAAAGACTTTTCTCCCGTTCCTGCTTCAGCCAAAGCACTGCTTGATCCCGAAACGGCCCTAGGCTGGTCGTCTGTAGCCTCTTGTGAGCCGCCTGAAGGTGTGGCTTGTGAAGTTCTGCTGAAGAATCATTTAAGAGGCTATTGCTCAACGTTTAAGGAAGGTCATTGGGATTTTTTCAACGATTCTGTAGTTGCTTTTAAAGCCATTAACCTTCCGTATGCAAATTATCCGGAGAACTAAAAATGATTACTCTGACCGTAATTAACAACAAAGGTGGTGTTGGAAAATCATTCCTTTCAACACAATTTGCGTTCTATTGCGCCTTGAAACGTGGTTTACGCACCTTGTTTATCGATTTAGATCCTCAGGCGCATTCTTCAAACTGTTTGTTTGATTCAAAGCTTTTTGAGCCCGCTAATGTTTCTTCAGGTTTGCTGATGCAGCAAGGAGGATTGAGAACAACCGGAGCCGCCCGGCTTCTAGTTAGAGCGGATACAAATTTGGAAGAACTGGAGCGAAGCGGTGAAGAAGCTCATAACGGCTTTGTAGAAAATTTGCTCAACAGCTTAAACGAGATCCAAGACGATTTTGATATTTGCATTATTGATACCAATCCCTCATACGATATTCGCCAGATTGCTGCACTATTAGCTGCAACCCATTACGTTTGCCCTGTCAACCTGAAACAAGAAGCTCTCGAGGGAGTAGAAATGCTTTTAGGCAGAGCCCAAGAGGTTTCGACCATCAATGAGAAACTTCAGTTTGCAGGATTGGTATTGAACATGGTCGAAAGGAAGCCTTATCAGATTGAAAACTTTAAGCAGCTTTGGGTATTGGCAAAAGATCTGATACTGAAACAGGAAAACGGTCTAAAACCGGCATGGATTCTTAATCGAAATGAATATGCAGCGGCACAAGGACAGCATCGGCCGGTATGGGTAAGTAAAAACTCAAAACCCGGTGAGGCATGGTACGAGCTAAGGACGGTTTTTCTAAATTTAGCAGCAGCTCTTAATTTACCTGAAAACAATCCTCTTCGTGTGGTTTGGAACGAGGACGGAAGTTTAGCCGTTGTGAACAGCTCCAGGGAGGATAATTGAAATGGCTCTGAACTTGAATCGGCTAAGTAAGATCGCAAGCGGCAAAAAGTCAGTCCTGAATACTGAAGGCAAGATTTTAGACATCGAATTAGACAAAATTAAACCAGATCCTAACCAGCCAAGAAAACAATTTAATGACGCGGAACTCTCAGAGCTATCCGCCAGTATCCAAGAATATGGGCTGCTTCAGCCAATAGTTGTCCGAGCTAATTCAGATGATACGTTCACAATTATCAGCGGAGAGAGGCGTTTTCGGGCGAGCCAACTCCTTCAGGCTAAGTCAATTAAAGCGATTGTGAATACTTCTATTGCCGCTGAAAACATTAGCTATGCTCAGATGGCGGAAAATTTGAAGCGATCTTCACTAACTGTCGTTGAGGTTGCTGACTTTATTTGTGAGCGGATTTCTTTAGGAGAAAAACAGGTAGAAATTGCCGAGAAACTTGGATTGGAAAAAGCTCTGGTGTCCAAGTATTCAGCTTGGAAAGAGTTTCCGGAAGAGATTCAATCAGCCTTAGCGGAAAAGAAAATAAATAGTATCCAGACGGCTTATATTCTCTATAAAAAATGGATAGAGCATCCCTCAGAAGTAGAGACTTTCCTTGAAGGCCGGGAGTTTATTTCAAAAGCAGAGGCGAACAACTTCAATCCTCAAAGTTGTTCCGGAACAACTTTTTCGACTGAATCTGAAGACGCCGCCGATATTTTGCCTCAAGAGCAAAACGAAAAAATAGAAGGTGAACAAATCGAGTTTTCAGATAAGGAGACAGTTGCTGAAGAATCTCAAGCAGAAGCCGACGAGTTTTTCCCAGGGGCAAAGATTGATGAATCTTGCTACCAGCCTCTGGAAGATCAAAATGAGATAGACAACGAGCAAGAAGAGAATGCAGAGGAAGCATTTAAAGAAAGCCCTAGTGAGGACTCTTTTGATGATGTTGAACCATCCGTAGAAAGTTTCCCGGATGAAGAAACAAAAGAGCAGCTCTATAAAAAACCGATAATTTTTTGTCTTGTTGACGGAAGGGAATGTGAGCTTCTCTATAAGAGGAAGAGGAAAGCTTCGGACGGTATTGTCTGTGTAAAGTTTGAAGACGGATCAGAGCAAGAAGTCATTGCTGAGAAAGTACAACTTAATCGTATTTGTGAATCTTAACCCTCCATAGTTAATAGAGATACCCTCCCTTTGGTTGCCTCGGAATTTTTCCGAGGTATTTTTTTATTTTTCGACTGACTCGCCTTGTCTCTCTACATAGGCATTCAAAGCAAAGTTTTTTCCCCGGATGCTTTCACCAGTGCTGTTTCTCAACAGTGCTGATTAAAGAGATCCTTTTCCCGAGGTATAAAAAATGGATAGATTAAAAAAGATCAGAATGGGTTCCGGTACGAACTGCAATAATTTCTTTACTTGTCTTTTTGTATATCAGAAGCCAGTCAGGTTCTATGTGCAGTTCCCGATGGTTCTTCCAGTTTCCTTTGAGCGGATGATCATGCAGCCGTTGGGGCAACACCTCTTCCCAGACAAGAGATTGGATAATTTGCTCCAATTTTTGGATGTCCTTTCCGCGCTTTTCTACCAAATCCAAATCTTTATCAAAAAGTTTGGTTGTTCCAAAAAGAAGCATTATTTGCCTCGACTCCTAAAGTATGAGGACACGCTCTCGTGGTATGTCACTTCCCCTTCATCGGCAGCTTGCATGGCTCGAGCAGTCTCTTGGTTCGGAACATCAATAGAAAAAGGCATTTTCTTCTCATTAACTAATTTGAGAAGAGAAATCCGGAAAAAATCAGAGAAATTTAACCCCATAGAGCTCAGAAGCTCGGAGGCTTCTTTTTTGAGCTCTTTATTAACCCGAATTCGGATCGAATCATCACTGGCAGTAGTTGGCATCTAAGGCCTCCGTTGCAACATTGTTGCTACATATTATAAAGGAAGTTAAATGAACAAAATCTTCAAGAAGATCTGGAGCGAATCCCGGGGATGTTTTGTTGTTGTCTCCGAGACTGCTAGTTCGATAAGCCGAAGCAAGGGAAAAGTAACATCTTTGATTCTCGTTACATTTCTAACAGCTTCGAACGTATTCGCTCTGACAACGCATAACGGAAATGTTGAATTAGGCACTCTAAGAGATGGAGAAAAACGTACTTTAGTAGATAGCTTCGTCATTAACGGAAACGCAACAGCAAACACCCCAGAGCTGTATATTTCTTGGACTTCTAAAAATTTCCGAGGAATGGAAAACCAATCTCTGTTAGTTAACGGTAACTTGGATTCCAGCTCTCCACTGTTTGCCATTGTCCATAAAGGGGATGGAGCGTCGAAAATTTCAGGCAGCCTTGAAGTGGCTGGGAATCTTAATCTTCATAGCGGGCTTTTAAGGCTTGGCAGCGGCAATTCTAATGATGGAGGTGAAGTCAACTCCTCTCTGAGTGTTCAAGGAACCCTAACTATTGCTAACGGCGCACAAATTGATAATCGTGCGGATTATCACCACGTTAAGCTTCAGCTAAATGCAGGCGTCTTAGATAGCTCCGGTTTATTTGACATTTCTTCAGTTGAATCCGGAACCGTTAATTATGGAGAAATGACTGTCCGCAATGGAACCTACCGACAATCAGGGAACGTCCAAACCTATGTCTCCGACAATATTGCACTCTTAGGAGGGACTTTAAATAATCAGGATGCATTGAACATCGGAGGGAAAAGCGGAAATTTTTCTGCCGGAAACTCATTGAATTTGGCCGGAGGAATACCCACCAACCGTAATTTACTGACTCAAGTCGGTGGTTCGGTTAATGTAACAGCCGGAAGCTATGACTTTGGCACACTGAATAAATCCAATGGAGTGTTGAGCAATGCCTCAACTTTAGTCATAACGAATTTCAATCAAAGCAACGGGACAGCTGCTAACTCAGGCAATTTGACGATTGGCAATGCTGATCTATATGGAACATTGACAAATACCGGGACGCTTTCTTTAACCGGGAATGTCACTACCAGAGGTAACCTAACCTCCACCGGTACTCTTAATAACCGGGGAAACTGGACTGAAACTGCTCACTATGCAATTTCCGGCAGCCTCAACAACAGCGGTGCACTGAACTTTCAAAACGGATTTGAATTTGCCGTTAATGGACGCCTGAATTCGTCAGGGACGCTTCAGACGAATAATGCGGCCAATATTTTTGATTCACTGGGGAGCCAAGGCCGAACCGCTCTATCGACAGTCAGTCTGCAAGCGGTTCTGCCGGAGGAAACCAAAACTGCGTTGACCGATCTCTTCAGACACTACGTTCCCGGAACCGTTGCTCAGTCTTTGATTGACCATGCTTCCTTTACCGGCGGAAAAGTGATCGTGACCGGCGTCAATCTCACGACTACCCAGCGTGACGATTTACTTCAGGCATTCAAAGCAAAGTTTTTTCTTTCATGAAAGAGAACATCAGAAGTACTCCTTTGCGATTATTTTGGCAATTTAACTTTGGATAAGGTGCAAAATGCTTTTTATACCAACTGCATCCACTGGCTGGAAGAAGAATCCGGTCGAGTTGTATTTATCGTCCCTCGGCTCCCGTCGTTCTTCGATAACAATGCAAAACTGCATAAAAAATATTGCAAGGGTTCTTGGACATGAAAATTACGAATTGATTGATTGGTCAAAACTGAGGACAAGCCACTGGACATTGATCAAAAAACACTTAACTGCAAGAAATTGTTCCGGTGCAACTGTTAATCTTTATCTCAATGCATTTAAGGCGGTCGCGAAGGCAGCCTGGTCACAAGACTATTTGCCTCAGTCTGCGTATTTAAAAATTCAAGCTATTAAAGCAGTGAAATACCAGCGATTACCGAAAGGTAGAAGTCTTAATGCGAAAGAGTGCAGGGCATTGTTGAACGCCTGTGAAGACGGCACTAAGGCTGGCGTTCGAGATAAAGCCATCTTTGCGCTCATGTTCGGCTGCGGCCTCAGAAGGGCTGAAGTTGTGTCCTTGAAGATGAGTAACTGGGATTGTAGCCGGAGATCATTTACGTTCATCGGCAAAGGAAACAAAGAAAGAATCGTTTTTCTCCCTAAAACGTTGGACTCGGTGATAGATAAATGGGTTGAAGTTCGAGGAGTGGGGCAGGAAGTCTTTTTCCCTAGAGTTTGCCCCGGAGCCAAAGAAGACAGCTTCATTTTCAAAGAAATGCTCTCCGGTTCAATTTATCGGATACTTCAAAAAAGAGCGACCTTGGCTGGTTTGGGAAAAGTAAAGCCTCATGATCTTAGAAGAACGTTTGCAACAACGATGCTGGCGAATGGTTGTGATGTATTCGTTTTGCAGCGGGCTATGGGTCACGCTTCAGTCAATACTACTTCTATGTACGACTATCGCAGCGAAACGCAGCGAAAAGAAATATGTCGCGCTCTACCGATTGGGTAAAATAAGTCAGTCCTGTCTCAACTATTTTGGAGAAATAAATGAATAAAACTGAATTAGTAACTGCCGTAGCAGAAGTTTCCGGCAAACCTAAAGCTGATGTCAAAGAGGTCTTGGAAGCACTGATGGGTCAAATCATCAAAACCGTAAAATCCGGCGATGAAGTGGCTTTGGTGGGTTTTGGCACTTTTAAGTCAGCCAAGCGCGAGGCTCGTGTTGGTCGGAATCCTGCAACAGGTGCAGAACTTAAAATCCCAGCTTCGATTCAGCCGAAATTTGTTGCAGGAAAACTTTTTAAAGACGCACTAAATACAAAATAATTGACTTTTAAATAAAAGAGGCCGCTTTCTCCGCGGTCTTTTTTTTGACCCGATAGACTGTTTTATTGTGGTCTTTTTTTCATAGTTAAGAAAGTCGAGTCGAAAGAAAGTTGTTCCGGAACAACTTTTCTTGAAAATCAGATCGGACATCAGCTTCAGCATTCCGGCTCTGCCGGCAATGCTGAAGAGAGGAAAACTCCGCCAGCATGGGTTACTGCCGGATTTTTCAAAAGATAAAGCCTCCCTCTTCGCGAGAGGCCAAAAGTTGATCCGTATCAACTTTGCGGCTTCGAGTTGCCCACAATTTTCCGGTTCGCTACGGCCAGTTTCGGAGACAAGCGCTCACCGAGTGAAAATGAGGACAACTCTCAGCAGTCAGAGTAGTTACCCACAATTTTGGCAAGCTGAATTGTGGATAACTACTGAGGATGTACGACTAACTACTGCTAAGGCAGGATCGCATCTTGATATCAAATGTATACATTTGATACCATAGATGCATCAACACCTCGCCGAGGGCTCGGTCGAAAATTTCATTTTCGGTTGTCCTGCCACACCGCCAAGGCGGTCGAACGCGGGAGCGTTCGGTGGATACGTTACACACGATCTGAGTTAATTCCAAAAAGGTTAGTCATGCCAAAAAGAGGTTCAGAAAAGAAAACCAGTGTTCTTACGGCTCGCGTTCAAACGGAAACAAAAGATGCTGCCAAGGAGTATGCGAAAAAATCCGGAGAAAGTCTTTCGGCATTTATTAATGCAACTATCGAAGAAAAGCTGAAAGGCCAGAAAAACTCTTTGGACAAAAGTGTTATTAGGACTGTTTTTTCTGAAGCCAAAACAGAAGAATTCCCAGAAGAGAAAAAGATTCCTCTTTTCTTAAGGTTAACAAAAAGTGAGCTGGCCGCATTAGATTGCAGAGCCAAAGAGTTCGGCGTTTCTAAACAAGGTTACCTTACGTTGCTTCTTAGAAAGGATCTTCTAGGTACGATAATGTTGTTGGAAAAAGAAAGGGAGGCCGTTATCGATTCGACAGTTGCGATGAATAAAATCGGAGTCAACTTAAACCAAATTGCTCATGCCTTGAATATATTGGTGGACGATCGCGAGAAAAGGTCAATCCCATTCAAAGAACTCAAGCTCCAAATTGCCAAATTAAGCTCATTTATCGAAAATCATTTGTACAAAATGGAGAAGATTTTGAAGAGCGCAAAGACGAGAACTAATATAAAAATGTGATGGTCGGGGTGAGAGGATTTGAACCTCCGACACCTGCGTCCCGAACGCAGTACTCTACCAGGCTGAGCTACACCCCGATTTCACCAAAGACACGTAGTCTATCACGTCTACAGAATAGAGTTTGTTGCTCACGAGCCTTTTATTTGAGATGTTTTTTCTCGAACCGCAGATATACAATACTTTCCCCAGGCATCCATTATTTTTCTTCTTTCGGTTAAGAGCCTCGCCCTGTCATAAGCACCGTTATAGACGTCTCTTTTTGAATGCAATAAACAAAGCTCTACGGCTTCTTGATCAAAGCTTTTATTGTTACCAATAGTGTCGTCTTTTGCCCAGGTTCTGAAAGTTGCGCGTGCACAACCGTGAGGAGTAACGACGCAATCTTTTCCGGTTCTCTTGGTTTTTTCCTTATCAATCCAACCGATTCCGTCTATATTTTTTTGTTTTTTATGCAATCGCCTAAGAACCATCGACATAGTCATATCAGACAATGTTTGCATTTGATTACTTAAGAAGACTTTTGTTTGTCCGGTGTATCTTGGCAAATCTTTAAGTAGTTGGACTGCTTCGTCGGAAAGAAGGATGGTTCTGTCTCTCTTCGCTTGTTTCATTTTGTCGTGTTCAAGCGGAATATTCCATGTCTTGTTTTCGAGATCGAACTCATCCCAAGTTGCGAGCCGTACCGCTTTGGATCGAGAAGCGGTAAGGATCGCGAACTGACAAGCACGAGGAGAGGTTCCCTGAAGTTTATCCAGCGCGGCATAAAGCGCTGGAAGCTCCTCAACGCTGATGGCAGCATGATTTTCTTTTTCGCGTCGATTTCGTTTTTGAGGTTCCAGCAGAACACCTAGCGCAGATCTCAAATCAGCGGGATTTTCGCGGTCTTCCCTAATCCGAAGAGCAATTGACCAGTTGAAAATCTGCCGTAAGTAGGTTAGTGCTTTTTGAGCAGTGTTTGTTTTAGTTTCCCATAAAGGACCGATAATATCCCTGATCATTTCAGGTGTTATTGCATTGATAGATTTAGACCCGAGTTTTGGGAAAATATGCCGATTTAAAACCCAAAACGTTCGGATTTCACCTTCCGGGTTGTTTCGGAAAAATCCGTTTCTTGCGCGATCCTTCAGCCAATCATTAGCTACTTTTTCGAAGTTTGGGATTTGTTGCTGTTTTTTCTCTTCTTTGATTTTTTGTCGAGCTTGTTTCTTTTCTTCAAGAGGATCTCTTCCCGCAAGAATCTTGGCTTTCAGCTCTAATGCAATACCCCGTGCTTGGGATAAGCTCAGAACAGAGCGCGGACCGATGAAAACGTCATGCTTTTTTCCGTAGGCATCCGAATATCTTAAAACGTAACTGGCTGAGTTCTTTTGGACCTTGAGGGCAAAGCCCGGCACTCCGCCCAAAAAGTAAAACCCAACCTCGGTAAGTCGTTTAACGGCAAGTGCAGATAACTCTTTCGCTCTTTGTGGCATAGATGACTATTGAGAGTGCTGTTTTTTATAATTTTAACAGACATAAAAATAGTCATCCTAAAACCATGTCATTGTTTGGCACTGGTTGTCACGGTTTGTCACAGGGAGATTTACTAAAAGGTGTTCGAAAAAGCGACATTTACGGAGTTTTCTGTATGACTTGTCATTGCTTGTCACTCCGATGTGGTCGGAGTGAGAGGATTCGAACCTCCGACCCCTGCGTCCCGAACGCAGTGCTCTACCAGGCTGAGCTACACTCCGATTCTTGCGTTTCGAGTGACCTATCGATCTCTCTCAACTGTCAAGGAAAGCAATTCTATCAGAGAATTTTTAAATGCGCTAGTCGGTAAGCAATTTAATGCATCAATTCCTCGAGAAACTTCTTTTTTGCCAGCTTCAATGCACGCATCAATGGCTCCGGAAGCCAGAATGACGCGGGTTACGCTTTCTAAGTCCGGATCATTGCTGCTGACTGCAGTACGAATAATCTTTGCATCTTCTTCGGAACAATGTCTCAAAGCGTAGATAAGTGGCATCGTCATTTTTCCTTCGCGAAGGTCGGTGCCTAAATTTTTACCGATATTGACCTTAGTGCCTGTGTAGTCAAGCACGTCATCAATAATTTGGAAGGCGCGGCCGAGACAAAGAGCGTATTCAGCCATTTTGTCTTCTACTTCCTTAGAGGCGCCGGCAACGACGGAGGCCATGCGGGCTGCTGCCTCAAAAAGAACACCGGTCTTTCTTTCAATGACGTCAAAATAGCGAGCTTCGTCTAATGTGGTGTCATGAATGTTGAGCAACTGGATGACCTCACCTTCGGAAACGCGGTTTACGGCGCCGGCTACGATTTCGCAAATACGTAAGTTTTGAGTGCGGACCATTAATTGGAAGGCGCGTGAATACATAAAGTCGCCGGTTAAGATCGCAGGCGCATTTCCCCATTTAAATCCGGCAGTCGGCTTTCCGCGCCTTAAGTCGCTTTCGTCAACAACGTCGTCATGTAGCAGACTGGCTGTGTGCACATACTCAATCATCGTTGCAAGGAAGATATGCTCTTTTCCCTGGTAGCCCAGAGCGCGTGCAATGAGCATTAAGACGATCGGACGCATTCGTTTGCCGCCGGCTGTAACGATGTAGTCGCTTATCTTTTTAATCAGCGGGATGTCACTCTGAAGATCATCAATAACTTCCCGATCAACGGCGAGTAAATCTTCCGAAATCGGGGCGATGATTCTCTGAACGGCGGCTGCTACTTGACTCATTGAAAAATTCCTATGGGCGCTAAATAAAACAAAGTCAAATATTAACTATTTTTCTTTGACTGCTGACACTAAAAGACACAAAAACGAGATTTTTCTGAGAATTCAACCCGACAATCCGTTTGGCGTTGAGAAAAACAAAAAAACATCTTTAACCGTTTGACTATACGAAATTTTTCGAGCATAATCTCGCACTCTGCGCGTTAAGTTATTTGAGCAAACAAAAAGGCTTCAGCAGAACGCAGACTGCATTGAAGTGTTAAAGGTATATACATGTACGCAATTATTAAAACCGGCGGCAAACAGTACACTGTTGCTGTTGGCGACAAGGTTAAGGTCGAAACCCTTCCGGGTGACGTTGGCTCCCAGATCAAACTCGTGGAAGTCCTCGCTGTTAAAAACGACGAAGGCCTTAAGCTTGGTAATCCGACGATTCCCGGCGCTTTTGTTACTGCCACAGTCCTGTCTGAAGGACGTCATGAAAAAGTTCGTATTTTCAAGTTCCGTCGTCGTAAACACTCCATGAAGAGTGCTGGTCACCGTCAGAACTACACCGAACTCAAGATTGATGAGATTTCGGCCTAATTGGATTTTTAAGTAAGAGGTATTTGAAATGGCACATAAGAAAGGCGGCGGATCTACACGTAACGGCCGCGATTCCAACGCACAACGTCTTGGCGTTAAAGTTTTCGGCTCTGAAATGATTCAGCCGGGCGCTATCATTGTTCGTCAGCGCGGTACCACATTCCATGCCGGTGAAAACGTCGGTATGGGCCGTGACCACACTTTGTTTGCTAAAGTTGCCGGTAAGGTCGAGTTCGTTGTTCACGGACGTCTGAACCGTCACTACGTTAACGTTGTTCCGGTTGCTTAATTAGACCGCGAATCAAACAAAGAAGCGCCCCATTCCTAGCAGGGAACGGGGCGCTGATTTTTTTCTACGGCTATCATCAACTCCATACCTAATAAGTCCTCACGGACAGGAAATAAAAAATGAAATTTGTAGATGAAGCGAAAATTGAAGTTTTTGCGGGTAAGGGCGGAAACGGCGTTGCCTCGTTCCGACGCGAAAAGTTTATTCCTAAAGGCGGTCCCGACGGCGGAGACGGCGGCCGCGGCGGCTCTATTTATGCCGTTGCCGACAGAAACCTGAATACTCTGATCGACTATCGCTACACACGTAAGTTCCAAGCCAAGAACGGCGAAAACGGCCGCGGCAGTGACTGCTACGGCAGAGGTGCTCCCGATATTGAGCTTCGTGTTCCGGTCGGAACCGTGATTACCGACTTGGATACCGGTGAGACAATTGCCGACTTGGATAAGAACGGTGAAAAAGCCCTTCTTGCCAAAGGCGGTAAAGGCGGTCTCGGCAACCTGCATTTCAAGACCTCTACCAACCGTGCTCCTCGTCAATGCACTCCCGGAGAACCGGGCCAAGAAAGAACACTCAAGCTTGAACTGAGAGTATTGGCGGACGTCGGTTTGTTAGGTCTTCCGAATGCAGGCAAGTCCACACTGATTTCCGCGGTTTCTAACGCCAAACCTAGAATCGCCGATTATCCCTTTACAACGTTGCATCCGCATCTTGGCGTTGTTCGTGCAGGTCCGGAATCCAGTTTTGTGATTGCAGATATTCCGGGACTGATTGAGGGTGCATCCGAGGGCGCCGGTTTAGGACACCAGTTCTTGCGTCATCTTTCCAGAACCAGCTTGCTGCTGCACGTCATTGATGTAGCACCTCTCGATACCGAAGAAGATCCTATCGCAGCTGCTCGCGCCATCGTTGAAGAACTGAGAAAGTTTGATCCGGCATTGGCAGACAAACCCCGTTGGGTTGTTCTTAACAAGATGGACCTGGTTCCTGAAGAAGAAAGAGCCAATGTCGTGGATAAGTACCGTGAAGCATTCGGTACGGATGTTCCGATGTTTGCGATTTCTGCTGTGACCCGTGAAGGCACTGAAGCTTTGGTTAAAGCAATTGCTGAAGATAGTCACGAACAGCGCAGACAGCTCATCAAAGAAAGCGAACCGGATGTCCGCTTTGATGAAGACGAAGAAGTCTTCCCGCCCGAAGGCGGAGAGCCTGAAGAAGGTGAGCAAAAGTAAGCTGCCGGTGAATTTGGTCAAACCGCTGAGAAAACAAAATCCCGGCGGTTTTTCTTTTTTGATTTTGTACTTTAAGTGGAAGCATTTTTGTTTAAAGCGATTTTGGATATACTGAACAGCTCTAATCACGACGACGCCGTTAATACAACAAAAAGCAAGTGAAGTTTATGATCCGCTTAGAAAGAGTGCTGTCGTCAATAAGATCGGATGAAACGAGATGGAAGAAAACCTCAAGATTTGGAACGATGCAAAAAGAATTGTCGTAAAAGTCGGCTCTTCTTTAGTGACAAATGAAGGTCACGGGGTAGATACGGAAGCGATTGCCCGTTGGACGGCTCAGATCGCTAAGCTGCAGGAAATGGGAAAACAGGTCGTTTGGGTTAGCTCCGGTGCGGTTGCAGAAGGAATGGCTCGTCTCGGGTGGATCAAACGTCCGAAAAAAATGCACGAACTCCAGGCGGCAGCCGCAGTCGGACAGATGGGTATTGTGGAGGCTTACGAAAAAAGCTTCGAGCGCTACGACATCCGCACGGCTCAAATTTTGTTGACCCATGCTGACCTTGCAGATCGCGAACGCTATCTGAATGCGCGTCAGACGCTGACCACACTCTTAGACCTCAAAGTTGTTCCGATCATTAACGAAAACGATACGGTTGTGACCAACGAAATTAAAGTCGGTGACAACGATACATTAGGTGCGCTGGTCACGAACTTAATCGATGCCGACGTCTTAGTGATTTTGACCGATCAGATCGGCCTCTTCACTGCTGACCCGCGCTCCAACCCTGAAGCCAAATTAGTGGAAGTCGGGGAAGCCGGAGAGCCGATCTATGAAGCAATGGCCGGAGGCGCCGGTTCTTCTATCGGTAAGGGCGGCATGCAGACAAAAGTGCTTGCAGCGAAACGCGCGGCCCGCAGCGGAGCCTCGACCGTTATTGCCAGCGGACGTATTCCTGACGTTTTAGTTCGTTTAGCTCAGGGAGAATCCATCGGAACGCTTCTGAAGACGGATCGCAAACCGATGTCTGCTCGCAGTCAGTGGATGGCCGACCATTTGCAGCTGAAAGGCAAGCTCGTTATCGACGAGGGTGCTGTTGAAGCGGTTCGCAAAGGCAAGAGCCTGCTGCCGGTCGGTGTTAAAGCAGTGATCGGCGACTTCCTTCGCGGCGAAATCATTCAAGTCGTTGATCAAAACGACAAAGAAATCTGCCGCGGCATGATTAACTACGGCTCTGATGAGTCCCGTCGAATCATGGGACTGCACAGCGATGAAGTTGTGGAGGAGTTAGGCTACTTAGAACAGAGAGAGCTGATTCATCAGGACAACATGGTCGTGATGAATAAGTAGTCGTCTTAAAGACGATTATTTGTAAAGGCGGAAATGTCCCGGACCTTCCGCTTTTTCCCATCCTGCAGGCGGAACAAGGTGTTTCTTGTCGGTAAAGAGAGCAGGAGCTAACTCTTTCAACGCTTCTTTATAAACACCGCGTTTGAAGTCGATTACTTGGCTCAGCGGCACCCAATAGTCATTCCACTTCCAGGCCTCAAATTCCGGATGGTTGGTAGCTTTCAAGTTGATATCTTTGTTTTTACCGAGGAACTCTAACAGGAACCAAATCTGCTTTTGGCCTTTGTAAATGCCGCGAAGGTCGCGGCGAATCCAACGGTCAGGAACGTCATAGCGCAGCCAGTCTTCGGTGCGGCTGATGATGCGGACTTGGTTTTCAAAGAGACCAAGCTCCTCCCAAAGCTCTCTGAACATGGCTTCGCGAGGCGATTCCCCGCGGTTGATACCGCCCTGCGGAAATTGCCAGGAATGCTGACCCAAACGTTTCCCCCAAAAAACTTGTTTGAGAGGATTGGTCAAAATAATCCCGACGTTTGGTCGGTATCCATGTTGATCAAGCATAAAAACTTTAAAATAACTTATTTGTGTCTGCCCATTATATAGAGGCAGGAAAAGAAGTCATAAGATCCGAACCTAATCGTAGACTGCCGGCCTGCCGGCTCGTTTTTGAGAATTCGTAATGAGAGCAAAACAATTTTTTATTTCAACACAGAAAGAAGCTCCTGCAGATGCAGAAATCGTTAGCCAGAAGCTGATGCTGCGCGCAGGCATGATCCGTAAGCTTGCTGCCGGCGTCTATAACTACATGCCGATGGGCCTGCGTTCCTTGAAGAAGATTGAACGCATTGTCAGAGAAGAAATGGACCGCGCCGGCGCCATCGAACTTCTGATGCCGATCGTTCAGCCTGCTGAGCTTTGGCAGGAAACCGGCCGCTGGCAAAAATACGGTGCCGAGCTCCTTCGCTTTAAAGATAGACACGACAGAGACTTCGTTCTTCAGCCCACCAGTGAAGAAGTCGTGACTGACATTGCTCGTCAGGAAATTAAGTCCTGGCGCCAACTGCCTGTGAACTTCTACCAGATTCAGACAAAGTTCCGTGACGAACGTCGTCCTCGTTTCGGCGTGATGCGTGGCCGCGACTTCGTCATGAAAGACGCTTACTCCTTTGACCGTACCGCAGAAGACGCCGGCAAGAGCTACGACAAGATGTTCGATGCTTACTGCCGCATCTTTGATCGTTTAGGCTTGGTTTACCGTGCCGTTCGCGCCGACTCCGGTTCCATCGGCGGATCTCGTTCTCAGGAATTCCAGGTGATCGCGGATACCGGTGAAGACCTGATCGTTTTCTGCCCGGACAGCGAATACGCTGCCAATATCGAATTGGCCGAAGCTCCCTGCCTGATTGAAAAACGCGCCGAAGCCACTGAAACCATGGAAAAGGTTCCGACTCCGGGCCGCGATAAGTGCGAGCTGGTCGTTGAACTCTTGAACAAGCCGCTGACAGCAAGCGTTAAATCTATCGTTTTGGCTGTCGATCAGCAGGACGAAAAAGGCAATCCGCTGCCCGCAAAAATCGTTCTTTTGCTTCTCAGAGGCGATCACACGCTTAACGAAGTTAAAGCTGAAAAGCTGGAAGCGCTTAAAGGCGGATTCCGCTTTGCAACCGACAAGGAAATTGAAGAGACCTTCGGTTCTAAACCGGGCTACCTCGGACCTGTCGGCATTTCTAAGGACGTCACCATCGTTGCCGATACAACGGTTGCCAACATGAGCGACTTCATTGTCGGCGCCAACGAAGAGGGCTACCACATCCGCGGTGTGAACTGGGGCCGCGATCTCAGAGAACCGGATGTTGTTGCTGATATCCGCAACGTCGTTGAAGGCGATGTTTCTCCCGACGGCAAGGGCACACTCAAGATGCAGCGCGGTATCGAAGTCGGCCACGTATTCTTCCTCGGTGATAAGTATTCCGCTCCGATGAACGCAACTTACCTGGACGAAAACGGCAAGCCTCAGCTGCTTCAGATGGGCTGCTACGGTATCGGTATTTCTCGTTTGCTGGGCGCAGCCATCGAGCAGGGGCACGACGATAAGGGCATCATTTGGCCGGACAGCATTGCTCCGTTCACCGTTGTGATCTGCCCCGTCGGATATGACAAGAGCGAAGAAGTTCAGAAGGCTTCTAACGAACTTTATGGTCGTTTGCGCGAAGCCGGCATTGACGTCATCCTCGACGACAGAGGACTGCGTCCCGGCGTCATGTTTGCTGACTGGGAACTGATCGGCGTTCCGCACCGCGTCACGATCGGTGATCGCGGCCTGAAGAACGGTGAAGTTGAATACGCTCACCGCGGAGATCTTCAGAACGAAAACGTTCCTGTCTCTGAAATCGCTGACAAGCTGATCGCTAAGATCAAAGTCCGCTAAGCGAAGAATCGTTTCGTTTTAGGGCGCCGGGAAACCTGATGCAAGGATTTTCCGGCGCCTTTTCTTGTTTCCGTCGACTTGAAGGGGCTGGTCAATTAATCTTAATGAGGCACATAAAGCATCAATAATTTCGATTACTTAACTATCGAATTTATAGGATAAAAACGGCAGTCTACTACCCGAATTTATTGAAAACTTTTAGAGATATCCTCCTTGCAGGTTGTTTTACTAGTCGTTTACTAGTAAAAAGAACTATGAGAAAAACCCCGTCGCCTCTTATTTTCTATAAGAAGCACTGACGTCATCGGAAGTATTTTTCAATGAATATTACAGATCCGATTCCTCGTCCGTGAATATTTTCAATCGCCTATCGAGAAATTCGGCACCCCCATACACTTTCGGTTTGGATACTTGGGAAAGAACTTTGCTCTTTAAGTGCCCTGGCACATTGCTGTTGGACAAATCAGTCCTCATGTTGACAAGAGTTCGCAAGAAGCTTGTACATAAAAATATTCCCTCCGAATCACTTTCAACGAAAGTGATTGGAGGGAAGCTGCCCCAGTGTAGTTACGATTACTTGATGTCCTTGAGCCAGGCTGTCAAGTCATCCTTGAACTTATCTCCGTCAGGGAACTTTTCAGATTTTCCAATACCCCAGCCGTGATTTCCGGTTGGATAAACATGCAGAGAAACAGGACGGGCATTCTCGACCATTGCCCGAGTGTAGAGCATACTTCCTAAGCTGCCGGCGTACTCATCTCCGGCAGAAACGGCTAGAAAAGCCGGAGGAGTTTTAGTGTCCACATGCTTGTAGGCGGAATAAGCGACGTCGTATTTAACGGAACGATCTTTTCCGATTAGGTTATTTCGGCAAGAGCTCTTGGGCTGGCTTTCTTCTTGCATCATCGTGATATTCGGGTAGATCAGAACTGAGAAGTCCGGGCAAGAATCGCCACTGCACTTAACACTGGTCATAGCTGCCAAATGACCGCCTGCGCTAGCGCCCATTACTCCGACAGTGTGAAGGTTGTACTTCTTAAAAAGACTTCTTACGATCTTGACGGCTTCCAGAGAATCGGAAAGCGGAATTGCTGGGTCACCTTTAGGAAGACGATACTTTAGAACGAAGGTTGTAAATCCTTGATCCAAGAAATAAGGAATAAAACTTTGGTTGAAAGTTCCCATGGCAAGATTTCCATATCCACCTCCGGGGATCAGAATAATTGCTTTTCCGTTGGGATTTTTAGGAACGTTGACTTCTAAGCGTCCATTAGTGACGTTGAAAATCGCACCTTTGTCGTTGGTTGTTTCCGGTTCTGTGATCGTACTTTTATTTGGCGCACCGTTAGGCCAAAGTGGAATCGTTTCAGCTGCTGAAACAACAAGAGGAAGAGAGAGGAGAAGAGAACATAACAGAACTTTTTTATTCATATCGTGACTCCTTGAGAAATCTATAAGAAGTATATTTTTGAGAAATATAACTAGCAAAGTAATAATTTATAATAGTTAATTACTTTTTAGTAATAAGCCATGAGCGATACCGTTCAAATATTAAAAACCCTGCTGTCCGAAGGCTCATTTGTTTCGGCTGCCAAAAGGTTGGCGGTTACGCAATCTTATCTTTCTCAGTTTGTTCAGAAGCTCGAGAAGAACTACGGCGTAAAACTTATTGATCGGAATTCCCGTCCGCTTCAATTGACTAAGTTAGGCGCTGTAATTTTGGAAAATCTAGAAAAGATCGAGATTATCCAAAGAAAAACTCAAGACATGTGTAACGACTATCTTCAGCTGAAGGTTGGAGAAATCAGGATAGCCTCTAACAGTGAGCGCACCTCTGCGGTCTTACCGCCGGTAATCGCCTCATTCAACAGAAAATATCCGAATATTCGATTGAATTTAGAGTTCAACCTTCATCTAGATGAAGTCTGCGAACTTCTAATTCAAGGAAAAGCGGATATTGGCATAACTTTTGAATCGCTCTTATCGAGAGAATGCAACGCCTACACTCTCCTCTCCGAGAACTACTTGCTCGCTTTACCAAGAACCGAAGAAACACTCTTAATCGGTTCCCTTTACTCTGTCGACGGAAGGTACCGAAAACTTCAGAAGCAGGATGCGAGGATCGTTAGAAAGTTTCCAATGATTAATACCTATCGTCATGAAGAGCGGCAGCAGAGGCTGAGTAAATTCTTAGGAACGGATCTTAAAACATCAAATATCAGCGCGTTAACAGTTCAGAATCGACTGTCATTTGTTGCTCAAGGAATTGGCTGCGCGATATGCCAGGAAAAGCTTGTTGCGATTGAAACTGCAAAAGAAAAATGTGTTTTCCTATCGTTGGATGATCTGTTTAAACCGCAGAATTTGGTGATTGCTTGGCCGCAAATTAGTTACACAAACACAGCAGCAAGATTGTTCTGCAAAGAGGCCTTGAGTTACTACCGGCCTAATTGCGGATACTCCGATGTATAGGTATCAACCCTCTATATTTTCTATAAAGTCTGGTTCTGTAATGCCAGCGCTCTTCTCTGAGTTGTTTTCCAGTCGAAAAGAGATATGCTCCAATAGCTTTACTAGTAAAACTCTAGTAAAAACATTCGATTCTGAAGTAATCGGGATCCTAAAATCGGAGTTTTTATAAGAAAAAGACAACTATACTTTGCTTTTTATTATAATAATTCGTGAAGTATAATTTTCTTTTTATTATGAAAAACTATATTCCTCGTACTCTTGAGAAGTCGCTAACTTCTGTTTCTCCTTCTCGTGCGTATATGCTTTACGGCGCCAGACAGGTAGGAAAAACCTCTCTCCTGAGGCATATGCTGGCGAATCAAAATGTTGAGTGGCTGACCGGAGAATCCTCCACAGACAGGGAGCGCCTTCAATTTGATACTCAACAGGATTTGATCGATTTCCTAAAGGCGTACAAGGTTATTGTGATTGATGAAGCCCAGTATGTGGACGGAATTGGACAAAGTATCAAGAGAATGATTGATCAGCACTCCGATAGTCTGATATTTTTATCCGGATCAAGCTCCTTAAAACTGGCAAAAGGCGTGAAGGAATCTGCTGTCGGGCGGTTGGATTTTATGACTCTCTTCCCATTTTCAGTTGAAGAACTTGTAAACGCAAAATCCTGGGACTGGTTCCGGCTGAACTTTGAGAGGTTGCTGATTGCTGGATCCTATCCTGATGTCGTTAATCATTTCAGCGATGATATTGACTCCCTCGCCTATCGGCTCCTTCATTATGTCAATGGAGTTTTTTTACAGGATATCTATGAGCTTGGAGGAATAAGAAAATCCTCTACGCTAAAGCATTTGCTTAGGCTTTTGGCCACCAGCGTCGGCTCACAAATCAGTTATGACGGCTTGGCGAGAGATACAGGATTAAGTAAACAGACGGTAGTGAACTATCTAGATCTTCTCGAACAAAATTTTGTGATTTTTAAGTTGGATTCTTTTGCTAGAAACATTGCCACAGAGCTAAAGAAATCCAAAAAAATCTACTTTTTTGACAATGGCGTGAGAAACGCGCTATTGGATAAGTTTTCTCCGCTCTCCAGGAGAGATGACGGGGGAGCGCTTTTTGAAAATTTTGTGGCTGCCGAGCTTTACAAACAGCACTCTTATAGAAAAGATCGGACGCATTTATATTTCTGGAGAACGGCTCAAGGCCAAGAGATTGATTTCCTTGAAGTAAAAGACGACAAGGTTCAACGGGCAATTGAGTGCAAACTCAGCAAGAACGCAAAAGTGAAATCCGACACGGCCTTCAGAAATGCCTATGGAGTGGAACGTACCGTCGTATCGCCGGAAACGTTTAAGGATTTCTATTTGAAGACGTTTGTTCCTAGTGCTTAAGCAGCGATCCTCAGCTGACGAGGTGTTGCTTCGGAATAACGTTTTGAAGAGCGCTTACTTTTTCTTAATTGAGAGGACGAATTAGATATAGCGAAGTCTATCGCCTTTTCAATATAGCCGTGTTTTACTAGTAAAACTTTCAATTATGAGGAATTCCCCGTTTTTTTGTAAGAGAATAACCCCTAATCGACGGGGCACTTGGATTTGTCGTTTGGCTATCTGAAAGGTACAAACGTATGAGTACAAAGCTTGGCAAAGAATTTGATATTCAGGACTACCTTATCCAGTCGGAAAGCAGTCCCCAAGCATTTTTCAAAGCCTGTGTTGAAGAAGATCCGGGAGACGGCTCACTCGTTAGAATAGCACTTATCGAACTAGCCAAGACTAGGGGAGTAGTTCAGCTCAAGGCCTCTCAAGACAGTGTTTGTGGAAGCGTTCCGTCCCGAAGGATCTCCAAAATTCAAGACGATGTATAGAATCAGTAAGGCTTTGAAGGTGTCGGCTCTCTCCGATCGCACCTGACCGGATCTCTGTTATCCGCTAACAGAGGTTTGGCTCATTGTTACTCTGTGTCCGCCGGCGCTCTCTTGAAGAGTTTCGTCAGGCCGGAAAGCCAAAATTTCACAAAAAAGCCGACGCATAACGCTGAAATAATTGTCCCTTCCCGCAAGCCGCGTATTCCGTGGAAGACGAAGTAACTCAGAAGCAAAGCCAGCAAAACTAAGATCACGTCATTGGCGATTTTGACGGAAGAAAAAGGCTTGTGCAGAACCGTACTGACGGCAAGCACGAGTCCCTCTCTGGGCAAAGCCGCCGCGCCGGAAAACACCTCTAAGGCAACGCCGAGCCCCAGAACCATGTTTCCAAGCATAGAGACGGCCAAGCACTTCCAGTAGACATCAGAAGACAGAAACTCTGTGAACTTCATGGACGTGTCGATGAAGTAAGAGAAGGCGAGCGTGATCGGAATTTGTGCGAGAAGAAGTACCTTGTTAATGGAGCGTCTGAGGAGCACCCACTGGGCAGCGACAAAAAGCAGATTGATCAGAAAGGTTGTTTCACCGAAAGTAAGGCTGCTGGCGTAAGACGACACTAAAGGCAAGGAGCTGATCGGCGTTGTTCCGAGGTTTCCTCGAGTCACGAGCGCAATACCTAAACTCATGACGAACAATGCAGCGACGAACATGAGCCAGGGACCTAACTTTCGAAGCATAGAGACTTGATTTAAAGAATTTATCGGATTGAGAATTAGGAGATTGAAGAAAGAAAAGTCGAAGGATTGAGCTTCGACTTTTCATAGTGGAGGGTGTGCAAGAGGGCGACTTACGTTCCGGTTTTAACCTCTGCCTTGGCAGCAACCGGGACATCGTTTTCGACTTTGCAGATAACATCCGGCATCGAAACAATGCGCAGATCACGCTGCTGGAACGGAATGTTGATCTTGCGTTTATTGAATTCACGGAACATGGCGCGGCCGATATTTGATCTCAGAGTTGCCGTTCCTTTCTCCGGATCCGGAACCCAGAAGTAAGACGTCAGTTCAATGCCGTCGGCGCCGAAATTCGTCAAAATGGTGTAGGGCGCCGGATTGATCAGTACTCGCGGCTGCTTGCGGACGATGTCGGTCATCAGTTCAATGACTTCATCAATGTTGGAGCTGTAGTCCACGCTCATCATGACAGTGGCGCGTCCGGGTCCGAGCAAATAAGAAGTATTGCGGACGCTGCTGGTCACGAAATTCTCGTTCGGGATAATCGTGACGCTGCCGTCGTAGGCTTTGACAGCTGTATAGCGTGTCTTGATGTCCGTCACAATGCCTTCAACGCCGGAGACGTTTACCAAATCGCCGATTTTGATGCTCTTGTCCAGAAGAATGATGAATCCGCTGACGTAGTTGGACGCGATTTTCTGTAAGCCGAAACCTAAGCCGACACCGATGGCACCGCCGAAGACGCCGAGTACGGTGATGTCAATACCGACAGAAGCCAAGCCGATCAAAATCGCGATCGTTACTAACACGACCTTGACCACCCGGATGATCACAACGCGGACGTTGGACTCCATGGTCGGAAGGCTGTTGATCCATTTTTCAAAGAACTGACCGATCCACTTCGCAATGAAAAGTGCTAAGGCAATCGAGAAACCGGACAGGAAAACCGACCAAACCGTCGCGTTGGTGCTCCCAAGCGGAATTTTGGTGGTCTGCATGAATTCCACGAGCTTAGGCAGGACGCCGACGATCTGAAGGGCAACGCCGCCCCAAATCGAAAATGTCAGGAAGTTATCCAGGCTGCTGTTGTACTTGCGCGAAAGCGAGTGCAATATAAACACCATCGTGCGGATAACAACGTAGGCGCCGAGAATCAGCCAAGCGATAGATTCAAGAGGCAGCGCTTTCTTCGGAAGCAGACCGAAAAGACGAACTGTGAAGGTGCTGATGGCAATAAAGCACATACCTAACAGAGGGAAGCTCAGCCGCAGAATCAGCGTCTCAATGCCGCGTCGAACCTTTGCCCAGAATGCGCTTTCGCGGTGCTCGGGTTGGACCCCGGCATCATCTTCCTCGGCCTTGATTTCTTCGCTTTCTATTTTTTCATTGGCGGCCAGGTGCTTAATAATCCGCATGCGGATGTACTTGCCGCACAGCCACGCTAAAAGCAAAGAGCCCAGGATAGAGGCAAGCTGCCAATAGACAATCGGCTGATTAAGCCCCTTTTCAAACATCAGCAGGAGTTGATCCAGGATGTTGCTGTCGCCGCTCAAAAGCTCTTCTGTCGTAACCGCTGTTTGTGCGACTTTGGCGATTTCGGCGGATGCGGCTGCCGAGGTAGTCATAGGCTGTCTCCGTGAGGTTAACGACTTCTGGCGTCGTCGACTGGATCAAATGTCAATGTAATAGAAGACGGAATATCTCCTACCGGGGGTTTGGGGAAGGGATTGCACATCAGGATCGCTTTTTCCACCGCCGTATCGAAAGCCTTCAGACCGCTGCTGCTGATCATCTTGGGCGGCACGGCCTTTTGGCCGTTCTTCAGCAGACGAACATCAAATTTGGCTACGTACATTCCGCGTTTAGCACCTGCCGGCGTATTAAACGTAATATGCGGGCGGATGCAGGCAACGATACGGTTGTTGTACTGAGCCTGCTGGAAGTTCGTCATGGCGCCGGATCCAGAGCCCATGGCAGATCCGCTTTGGCCGGTTAAGCGGCTGAGCATTTCTTTTCTGCGGGCGGCATTGGCCTGTTCTTCGGCTCTCTGACGATTGAGTTCTTCCTGAGCCTTACGCTTTTCAGCCAAGGCTTTTTCTCGCTGAGCTTTCTCTTCGGCGATCTTGCGTTCGCGTTCCTGAGCTTGTTTCTTGAGCTCTTCCTGCTTGGCTTTACGTTCAGCTTCTGCTTTTTCTTCAGCCTTGCGTTTTTCTTCCGCTAAGCGTTTCTGCTCTTCTTGCTTCTTTAGCTCTTCCTGACGCTTCTGTTCCTGAATGCGTCGTTCTTCTTCCTGACGACGAAGTTCAGCCTGGCGAGCTTCTTCGGCTTTACGCTGCTCTTCAGCTCGTTTGGCTTCCTGAAGCTGACGTTCGCGCTCAAGAATGCGTTGTTTTTCTTCTTCCTGCTTCTTCTTTTCCCGATCGAGCCTTTCTTGAACGATGTCCGGATCTTCAAGCAGGTTGGCCTGACGATCTAAATCCGTCTGAGCGATAGGAGGCGGGGGCGGAGGCAGCTGCTGCTGAGGTTCTTCCGGGGCAGGAGGTTCGGGAGCGGGTTCCGGTTCCGGCTGAGGTTCAGGCTCGGGCTCCGGTTCGGGCTGAGGCTCGGGTTCCGGCTCAGGCTGCGGTTCCGGTTGTGTTTCTGCCGGGGCTTCGGCCGCCGGCATGTCGCCGTTCCATAATTCGGCGTAGACGGGTCCCGTCGGCTCCGATCTCCATTGCATGGAAACGAAGAGCAGCACAAAAAGAAGCCCGTGGGCGATTAAAGCAAGCACAAATGCCGTGCCCCAATAACCCTGAGCGCCTGAGAGCCGATTCGCTTGATTCGGAGATAAATCGTCCATTACTTGGCACCGCTTCCTTCAAGTTGCAATGACAGACCGATACGTGTGATGTTGGCTTTTTGAAGATTGCGCATCACATCGATGACTTTCTCATATGCGACGGTTTTATCCGCAGCAATGACAACCGGAACCTGGGCTCCGTCGGTCTGCATCGATTCGACCGTAGAGACTAACTGAGGAAAATCAACCGGAGTTAATTTCTTTGCGGTATCGCGAATCTGGAGTTTGCCGTCTGGAGAAATAATGACTTCGACGACTTTGTCCGGAGTGCGGGCCGCTTTATTGACTTTCGGCAGATCGACGATCGAAGGATTGACGTAAGGGGCGGCGACCATCAGGATCACCACGAGAACCAGCATCACGTCAATATACGGGACGACGTTCATCTCTGCTAAAAGACGTCTTTTGCCGTTGCGTGCCATGTTGCGTCCTTAGGCCTGACGACCCAAAATGTTCTGGAATTCCTGCATGAAGCTTTCGTACTGGCTCGAGAGACGATCCAGGCTGTAAGCAAAACGGTTGTAGCCGATAACGGCAGGGATGGCAGCAAACAGACCGATCGCGGTGGCGACCAGAGCTTCGGCAATACCCGGGGCGACGACAGCCAGGGAAGCGCTTTCCAGATTGCCTAAGCCGGTGAAAGCGTCCATGATGCCCCAGACGGTGCCGAACAGACCGATGTACGGAGAAACGGAGCCGATGGTGGCCAAAACGCTCAAGCCGGACTCGAGAATGTCGAGTTCTCTTTGATAGCGGGCGCGCATGGCGCGAGATACCCCGTCAATGACACCGAAAGTGCCGGCGCGGGCTTCGAGATTGCTGGCGCGGCTTCTTAAGAATTCGGTCATGCCGGAGTAGAAGATGCCTTCCTGAGGGCCGATGGAAGAGCGGCGTTCTGTGGCGCTCTCGTAGAGTTTATTTAAATCTGCACCGCCCCAGAAACGTTTGTCGAAGTTGCGGGCTTCTCTTCTTGCACGGCTCATTTGGAACCATTTCTGAAAAATAATGGTCCAACTCACTAAAGAGAAAATTAAAAGAATAGCCAAAACAATCTGAACAACGGCGCTCGCATGAGCGACCAGAGTGATGATTGATAAATCGGCAGATGCTTCCATCACAGTCCCTTGTACTAACGAATGATTAATGGTTTAAAAGTTTTTTGAGTTCTTCTGAAATAGGCTCGGGCATGGCGACCGGGCGGAAGGTGTGTGCGTCGAGCGTTCCGCAGCGAACGTCTCCGACGGTCAGCACTTCGTCTCCTCTCAGAATTTCCTGGTGAAATTCAAAAGAAGTACGGCCGCACGCGGTAACTGTTGATCGAACCACTAATTCATCATCGAGCCGAGCCGGTTTTCTGTACTTGGCCTTGGCTTCGGCGACGACGAAGACAACGCCGAGCTCAGAGTACAGTCGCTCCTGACTCCAGCCCAGAGCGCGCAGCCATTCGGTACGGGCGCGTTCCATGAACTTGAAGTAGTTTGCGTAATAAACCACCCGGGCACAGTCGGTGTCTTCGTAGTAGACCCGAACAGGCCAGTCGAAATAGTGTTTTTCCATCAACAAATTCTCATCCGAGCGCGCTTAAGCCCGCTCAAAAAGGCTCCTTGAAGCCCAGCCTTACATAAGTGCGCATTTTAACAAACGGGTACCTGAGAATCAGGCTTGAGAGGTCATTCTTTGTGCCCGTTTTTCGGATCGATCAAATCTTTCGCGAATCTTAAAAAGTTAGGAATACCCCTAGGCGGGAAACTGTCCCTAACTATTTTATTTCTTTGGGATTTTTTGCGATCTGATAAGATATCACGTCCCAAAATAGGCGAAAGGAAGAGCAGTGAAAATTAAAGTAGGATACGGCGCAGCTTACGGCAGGCTCCTTAGGCTGTCGGCGGCCGTCTTTGCTGTGATCGCACTGACCTCCTGCAAAGAAATTCCAAACTCCGTTCACACGGAAAAGGAACTTGCCTCTAATACCCTCTACACGCCGTTCTCAGGCCGCAGTCCGAAGCATTTGGATCCGACGAGCTCTTACTCTTCCGATGAGACGCCTTACACCTATAGTATTTATGAACCGCTTTACCAGTATCACTTCTTAGAGCGGCCGTACCGTTTGATTCCTCGTTCCGCAGCAGAAGTCGTCAAGCCCGTTTATCTGGATAAAGACGGAAAGGACTTACCGGAGACCGCTTCGGCAGAAGAAATCGCTCTGAGCGTTTACGAGATTCCGATCAAAAAAGGAATCCTCTTTGCGCCCCATCCGGCTTTTGCCAAGAACGAGAAAGGCGAATACATCAACCATGCCTTAGCGCCTGAAGTCATCGACGAGCTGCACAATCCGATGGATTTGCCGCAGAAGGGTACGCGAGAGCTCACCGCCGAGGATTTTGTTTACTCGATCAAGCGAATGGCCAATCCTCGCATCATTGCTCCGGTCTACGGAACGATGGTGAACTATCTTCCGGGATTAAAAGACTTTGCCGTTCAGGTGCGCGCGGAAGACAAGCGCCTTCGCGCCGATCTTAAGCCCTCTGACCGAGACTTACCTTTCTTAGATTTGCGGAAGTTTGAGCTCAAGGGCGTTTCGGCGCCGGACAAGTACACGCTGCGGCTCGAAGTCAAAGGAAAGTACCCGCAGTTTCCTAACTGGCTGGCTATGACCTTCTTTGCACCGGTTCCGTGGGAGGCTGAAGCCTTCTATGCCCAGAAAGGCATGGCCAAGAACAACTTGTCTTTGAATTATTGGCCTGTGGGAACCGGTCCTTACATGCTGGTGGAATCGATTGAAAACCGCAAGCATGTCATGGAGCGCAATCCGAATTTCCGCAAAACGGAGCTTTATCCCTGCACTGGGGAGCCGGGCGACGAAGCGAAAGGTTTTTTAAAGGACTGCGGCAAACCGCTGCCCTTTATCGATCGGATTGAAATCACTGCCGAAAAGGAAAGCGTGCCGCTTCGCACGAAGTTCCTTCAGGGCTACTACGACTCTCCGCAGATTGAACGTCTCGACAACGGTCAGGGCTTCTTGATCGGCATGGCCGACAGCGCGGAAAAGGAAAAAGAGTACAAAGAAAAGAAGCTGCAGTTTCCGCAGACCGTAGAAGCGCAAAACACGTACTTCGGCTTTAACTGGATGGATCCGGTCGTCGGCGAAGGCAAGACGCCTGAAGAGCGCGAGCGCAACAAGAAGCTTCGTCAGGCGATTTCTATTGCCATGGATTGGGAAGAATATATCCAGATCTTTGAGAAGGGCTTGGCATCCCCCGCGCATGGTCCTCTTCCGCCGGGACTCTTCGGCTATCGAGAGGACGGCGCTGCGGCATTTAACCCAGTCGTTTACGAAAAGTCTGAAGACGGTCTTGTTCGCCGCAAATCTATTGAAGAAGCTAAGAAGCTCTTAGCCGAAGCGGGCTACCCCGGAGGGCGGGACGCGAAGACCGGGGAACCCTTGGTCTTGAATCTCGACTTCCAAGCGGCGGCGTCTCCATCAACGAAAGCCGTACTGGACTGGTATCAGAAGCAGTTTGCGAAAATCGGCATTCAGCTCGATATTCGCGGCACCGACTACAACCGCTTCCAAGATAAAGTGATCTCCGGCAATCACCAGCTCTTCTTATGGGGCTGGCTCGCGGATTACCCGGATGCAGAAAATTTCCTGTTCCTGCTTTACGGTCCTAACGCCAAGTCCAAGACCGGAGGCTCCGGAGAAAACGCTTCGAATTATCAAAATCCGAAATACGACGAGCTCTTCAGCCGCATGCGTTATATGGACGAAGGCCCAGCTAAGGCCGAGGCCATTAATGAACTGATTAAGATCGTTCAGGAAGATGCGCCCTGGACATTCGGATACTTTCCGACAAGTTCGGCGGCTTTCCATCAGTGGGTGCATAACGGCAAGCCCACACAGGTCGTGCGCAACCATATTCAGTATCTGAGACTTGATCCCGAGACGCGTGTAAAGGCCATTAAAGAATGGAACAAACCGATTTACTGGCCGCTGCTGGTTTTTGTTCTGCTGTCGGCGTTGGTGATTATTCCGGCCGTGGCTCTTCATAGAAAGCGGGAACGAATGACCGCACGCACTACAGAGGAGGACGTCAAATGATTCGTTATCTCTTAAGACGCATCGGCTACGGCTTCCTGATTCTGATCGGCGTCAATCTGCTCACCTTTATGCTGTTCTTTACGGTCAACACGCCGGATGATATGGCGCGCCTCAATATCGGCGGCAAGCGTGTGACGGCCGAAGCGATCCAGAACTGGAAAGAAGAACACGGTTACGACAAACCGCTGCTCTGGAATGAGAAGGCCAAAGGCTCAGACAAGCTTACGGATACGATTTTTTGGCAGCACAGTGCGCGGCTGATGGTCGGAGACCTCGGTGCATCGGACGCGGGACGTGACATTGCTTATGAAATCAAAAACCGAATGTGGCCTTCGGTTGCTTTGGCGTTTCCGACCTTTTTGCTCGGCGTCTTCGTGATTGTCGTGTTTTCTTTAGGTTTAGTGTTCTTCCGGCACACGAAGCTTGAGATCGGAGGCGTGGTCTTTGCCATTGTCATGATGTCGGTCTCTTCGCTTTTCTACATTATTTTCGGCCAGTGGCTTTTCTCAAAAGTTCTGCGGCTTGTTCCGATCTCAGGTTTTGAGACGGGAACGGCCATGATTTCGTTCCTGATTCTTCCGATTGCGATCGGCGTTTTCTCTCGCATCGGAGGCGATGCGCTGCTGTACCGCTCGATGTTCCTGGAAGAAATCAACAAGGATTACGTTCGTACCGCTCGCGCGAAGGGCTTAAGCGAAACGGCCGTCCTGTTTAAACACGTTCTGCGCAACGCCAGCCTGCCGATTCTGACTTCAACGGTTGCCGTGCTTCCGATGCTGTTTTTAGGCTCCTTAGTGATGGAAAGCTTCTTCGGCATTCCGGGCTTAGGCAGCTTCACGATTGACGCGATTAATGCTCAGGACTTCGCCATTGTCCGTACCATGGTTTTTGTAGGAACCGTGCTGTATGTTATCGGTCTGATTTTGACGGACGTAGCTTACACGATTGCCGACCCGAGGATCCGTTTGAAATGATGCCTAAATTTGTTTTGCTTCCAACGGATATCGTGATTGTCGTCCTTCTTGCGGCACTAACGTTTTATCTGATTCATGTTGCCCGCTCCGAAGAGCTCAAAGCACGATGGCGCTATGTTGTGAGTTCCGGCGCCTCGCTGTGCTCGCTTTCGCTGCTGTGTTTCTTCCTTCTGCTCTCCGTCGTAGATTCTGTGCACTTTCGTCCGGTCATTGATGTTCAGGCCGGGCGCCCGATCTATGACGTCAAGGCTTATTCCCTGTTGGATAAAGCGCTAGGCAAAGCCTCTTCTGCCGAAGAGAAGTCTTATTCGATGCCGCTTGCGACTCAGACATTTGAAAAAATTTCCCGCTTTGAAGACGGCAAACCCGTGCGCGATTACGAACCGCTGAAAGCCGGAGGAGCGCACCTCAAAAATAACGCCGATTGGGCAGAAGACATCATCGTTAAATCGGCCTGCGGGCTAGGTGCAGGACTCGTGCTTAGCGCTTTGCTGTGGTTCTTAACGGTCGGACTGATTGCTCGATATAAAGATCGCTCATTCAAGGGAGAGGTGCGTACGCTATTTAAGCGCCGCGATGAAGTTCCTTATGAAGCAGTCCTTACGACCTGCTCTGTTTTAATCGTCCTCGGGTGCCTGATCGGCGCGCTTTGGCCGTATTACCACGTGATGGGGACAGATCAAACAGGCAACGATGTCCTGTATCAAGCCTTTAAGTCGGTGCGTACAGCGCTTGTGATCGGAACTCTGGCGACGTTGACGACGCTTCCGTTTGCCGTGGTTCTGGGAATTTGTGCCGGATTCTTCAAGGGCTGGGTAGACGACTTAATTCAGTACCTTTACACGACGTTGTCTTCAATTCCGAGCGTTCTTTTGATTGCGGCTTCCGTGCTGATGATTCAGGTGTTCATTGATTCTCATCCCGGCATGTATGCGACCGGCATTGAGAGAGCCGACCTTCGTCTGTTCATGCTTTCAATCATCATCGGTCTGACGGGCTGGGCCACGCTCGCACGTCTCCTTCGCGCCGAGACCTTAAAGATTTCTCAGCTGGACTATATCCAAGCGGCTCGTGCCTTCGGATTAGGGCCGTTTAAGATCATGAAGCGTCATGTGCTGCCCAACGTGATCCACATCATTTTGATTGTGGCGGTATTGGATTTCTCCGGCATTGTTCTATATGAAGCGGTGCTTTCTTACGTCGGTGTCGGCGTTGATCCGACGACACACAGTTTCGGTTCCATGATTAATGCCGGACGTCTTGAACTTTCCCGCACACCGGTTGTCTGGTGGAACCTTTGCGCGGCTTTCACTTTCATGCTCACACTTGTGTTGTCTGCCAACTTGTTTGCGTCTGCCGTTCGGGAAGCATTTGACCCGAGACTGGTCCTCAAAATCGGGAGGAAAAAGTAATGCTCCGTATTTCTAATATGGTGACTGAAATCCTCACTTCCGAGGATACGGTTCGCGTTGTAGACGGTTTGAGCCTGACGCTTAATCGAGGCGAAATCTGCGCTTTAGTCGGAGAGTCCGGGTGCGGCAAATCTATGACGGCTTTTTCTCTGCTGAGATTGCTTCCGAGCTCCGGACGAGTCTCGAGCGGTGTTGTTACCGTTGACGGAACAGAAATCATGGGTTTGCCGGAAGCTGCGATGCGCAATATTCGCTCTTTCAAGATCAGTTTGATTTTCCAGGAACCGGCGACGTCGTTAAACCCGGTGATGACTGTCGGGGATCAAATTGTCGAGACAATTCTTCTTCATACACCGCTGCGCGGCGAAGAAGCACGAGCAAAAGCACTCGACTGGCTGAAAAAAGTCGGAATCCCTGAGCCCGAACGCAGAATGAAATCATTCCCGTTTGAACTCTCCGGCGGTCAAAAGCAGCGCGTTATGATCGCTATTGCACTAGCGGCCGAGCCGAACTATTTGATTGCAGACGAACCGACGACGGCGCTGGACGTTTCCGTTCAAGCTCAGATTCTTGATCTTTTAAAGCATCTCAAGGAAACCGAAAACATCGGCATTCTGCTGATTACACATGATTTGGCTGTTGTGGCTCAGGTCGCAGCCAGGGTAGGGCTGATGTATGCCGGTGAGCTGGTGGAAGAAGCTTCAGCACGTGAGTTCTTCTCCAAGCCATTGCATCCTTATGCGCGCAATCTTTTGAAGGCGCTTCCTGAAGGAAAGCAAAAGAGCCAGATGCTCGAGGCAATACCGGGCATGGTTCCTCGCTTGAATCGAGAGTTCCATGGATGCCGATTTGCCGAGCGCTGTAAAAAAGCTCGTCCCGAATGTTCTCAGCATAAAGTTGTCCTGCAGGAGATTGGAGACCGAAAAGTTCGCTGCCTGTTTCCTGAAAATGATCCGGTCGAACTTCCGCGAAGTGACGTTGTTGTTGAGCGAGAGCAGAAAGATGTGCCTCGCATTCTTGAAGTCAAGAATTACAGCGTTTGGTTTCCGATTCGCGGCGGTTTTCTGCGTCCGACGGAATACGCCAAAGCCGTCAACAATGTCTCATTCGATGTGCGCAGAGGGCTGACAACGGCATTGATCGGAGAAAGCGGCAGCGGCAAAACCACGGTGGCCCGAGGCATCCTCCAACTTCTCCGACTGCAGGCAAAAATCACTGGTTCTGCGCTCTTGAACGGAAAAGACTTAGGCAGCTTGAACGGTCCCGATCTTCGACAAGCCCGCGTCGATATGCAGGTTATTTTCCAAGATCCATTCTCCAGTTTGAATCCGAGAATGCGTGTTAAGGAAATTCTGCTTGAAGGGTTGGAGAGCCTGCACCCTGATATTCCTGCGAGTGAAGCGCTCGGAAGAATTGAAGAGGTCATCGGTCTTTGCGGGCTTCGTTCCGATTCATTGAATCGGTATCCGCATGAGTTCTCGGGCGGACAAAGACAGCGCTTGGCGATAGCTCGTGCGTTGGTGGTCGAACCCAAACTTCTGATTTGTGATGAACCGACATCGGCTTTGGATGTTTCCGTGCAGGCCCAAATCCTGAATCTTTTGAACGAAATCCAAAGAAGCCGAGATATCTCGTACTTGTTCATCACTCATAACTTCGGCGTCGTTCGTTACCTTGCCGATGAAGTCATTGTGATGAAGTCCGGAGAAGTGGTAGAAGCAGGATCGGCGGCAGAAATCCTTAATCGTCCGAAAGATCCTTACACCTGTCGCTTGCTGGAAGCAGTTCCGAATTTCGACTCTCTGAAGTAAGAACAAGAAGTTCCCACAAAGCCGAAAGACGCGTCTGGATACGGAAAGACGTTCTAGACTCTGTTAGCGAAATTCAGCGAAGGACGAAATAAAAATTCAGAGGGGAGTTTTATCTTTAAAGGAGAGAATTAAAGATAGTTTAACCTCTAAGTATTGGTATTTTTGCTGTCAAAGAAAGCCTCAATTTTTGAGAATTGAGCAGAAATTGAACACGATTGAACAAGTATTGAACATATATCGTGAGTAGACGAGCTTGAGAACGAGTTTCTCTTTTCAATCCGGATAGAGTAACGGCCTGTTTTAGCGAAATAAGCGAAAGATGAAATAAAAATTTGGAGGGGATTTTTGTTTTTAAAAGACCGAATTAAAGATGATCTGTCTTTTAAGTATTGGGATTCTTGGTGTCAAAGAAAACGTCTTTTTTGGGAATTAGACTGTTAAAAGGCCAAACTCGAGGAGGTACTTCTTTTTTAATCCGGAAAGAGCAATCGTGTGTTTTCAGTGATGCCTCGCTGGTTGGCAGCGATGTCTATTAAAACATCGCCTAAGCGGTCTTGATCCGACAAGAACTTGATTCCATTGTTTTGGCACAGATCCAAGTAAATCGCCAGCGCCGTCCTTTTGTTGCCGTCCTGAAAGAAATGACCTTTGAGAAGGCTGACGACGATGCTTGTTATCTGCTCTCTGACGGTGTCGTAATAGGAATAGCTGGACAGACATCCGCCTACTCGCTGTTTTCTTTCTTCTGAGCAGCGATTGCCGGTGAGAGCTTCGTTGATCAAGACCACCGCATCAATATCTAATGGTGTACTCATTTGTCTTTGAGATAATCAAACGTCTTTTTGAAGGTGTTTAAATTTTCTTTAAAGCGTTTGAGCATTTGCTCTTTAGTATTTGGGCGGAGCTCCTGTTTTTGAGGAACTGATTTTCTATCTGTCATAGTTCAAGAAAGAGAAGAGCCGATTCGGTTCGATTAACCGGCTCGGCTTCTTCCCTCAGAAAGAGAAATTATCCTTGTTCGCTGAAACGTTCTTTAAGCCGCTGAGGCAGTCCTCCGCTGCGCTGCGTGACGGTCTTTAACGACATGTCTAGGGCATCCTTAGCCCCGAAAATCTGGCACGTTTTTTCCGAGCGAGTAATGCCGGTATAAAGAAGTTCGCGCGTGCATAAAGAGGCAGCATCACTTCCGGCACTTAGTGTTGGCAGGAAGATGGCTACATCACGGAAGCCGGAACCCTGCGATTGATGGATGGTGATTGCAAAGGCGGTGTCATATTTCGGCAGCAGCTGAGCCGGAACGATTTTCTTCAGATCACCGATGAATGCATACCACATCGGTTTGTCGGAATCAGCCGTCTTCAAGCCGAAAATAACAGCGACGTCGCCGTTGGCGACACCAAGGCCGGAGTCGTTTTGACGAACAATGATGACCTTGCCGTTGTACATGTCGTCTGCGGATGGAACTATGAAAGCCGTTTTAACAAAATCTTCGCAATAATCATTGACGGCATTGACGCCGGTCGGACCTTCACGTTGTGCGCACAACGGACGGAAAGTACTCAGTTCGTTCCAGACGTCTTTAAGAGCTTGTTGTACATCATTAGGAAGGTTTTCGAAGTTGGCTGATCTTGAATCCACTTCGTTTTTATCGTTCAAAGTTAAAGTCAGGTTTAAGTTTTCGACTGCGTTGCAGTAGGAATCGAGTTTTTCCTCTAACCACTTCTGAGCCTGCAGAGGAAGATTTCTACCTGCAGATTTGAAAAACACGCCGGTATCTTTAAATCCTTCAAAAGGTTGATCGTCCGTGTACTCAACTTCTGAAATAAAGTCCGAAATGCCGGCTTCTCTTCCTTCTTCGAAGGCCAGCATGCGCTGCGCCAATCTGCCGATAGCGGATTTGTCGTTGAAGCGAATGCTCTCTTTTAATTCAACAATGTGGCCTTTCAAAACACCCGAATTGTCGGAGATGTCAGCAAACACCGAACCAGGTCCGACGGCTGCCAGCTGATGCTTGTCGCCTAAAAACACAGTTTGCGTTTTGGTTGGATCAATTGATCTGATAAGTTTTAACGCAAGGGCGGAGTCAATCATTGAGCTCTCATCCACGATTAGCAGATCTGCTTCGATCGGATTGTCTGCTGAAGGTCGTTTGCCGTTGGATAAATCCGTGACGAGCAATTTATGGATCGTCAAAGAAGTCAGTCTATCTTCCGCAAGGGCCTTGCGAACGGCAGGGTAGTAAGGTGCAGAGGACGGACCGGCATCCGCTTGATTTTTTACGGATTCAAGAAGACGACTTGTGGCCTTTCCGGTTGGGGCACACATTTGAATGATGCCCTTCGGATGTATTTCCAAAAAGGCTTCAATGAATTTCACAACGGTGGTTGTTTTGCCGGTACCGGGACCGCCGCAAATAACGGAGAATTTCTCCGAAACTGCAAGTTCGGCGGCTTCCAGCTGCAGAGGATTTAAAGAGTAGGCTTTCTTGTCGCCGTTTTCTCGTGCATTCTTTAACGTCTGTTCCAGCTGTGCTAAGGCCTCTTTTACCTCGTTGACGTCGCTGGCGCTTGTAGAGCACATACCGTGAATACCTGCGGCCAAACGGCTTTCAGAGCAAAAATTGCGGCGGGAATAAATTCTCAGCTTTTTCGGTTCGCTCTCGTCAAGAAGAAAAGGCGTAGGAGCGACAGAAAGGTTGTTAGGTTCGTCAGCAATTTTGTTGCTGCTGTCTGTTAGCAGCTCAGCTTCCCTGAGCAGCTCCACGTACTTTTTATTTTGCGGCGTTGCATCAAGCTCGGCACATAAACCTCCGAGGTGTTCGGCTTGTCCGAGATGCAGCATGAAGAACGCCAATGCGTCTCTTAGCTCTTCTGTAATGGTTTTTCCTCGACGAGTTAAAAGGTCAAGCAGAATGGTGCCGAGGTTTTCAAATGAATTTTGGTTTTGCGAAATCATTTCAAACTGCTCCTTTGGCACGAGATTCCAGGAGTTCGCGACTGAATCCGTTTTTCAGGAAGTCGTCTAAACATTCGATAAGGGCATCTTTTGGACGTTCAAAGTACGTTCCACGCGCATTCCTGTCGATGCCGCGCAGGAAGCAGTAAACCGCCCCTCCGATGGCTTTATAACCCGTACCTTCCGGCAGATTTAAACGAACTTCGAGCATTCGTTTGAGCGCAACGAGATAGAGCGCCAACTGAAGCTCGTAGTGATTATTTTTCATCAAGGCGTTCACGGCTTCCGGCGTATAGAGCTCAGGAGTGTTGTTGCGGTAATCAATTTTGTTCGTCTTCCAGTCGATGACCCAATATTTGCCGTCAGCGGCAAAAGCTAAGTCGATGGAGCCCGTGAGATAACCGCGCATATCAAGTTCTGACAAATGAAAGTCTTTATAACGAGAATCAAAGGCCGTTAGCGTTTCAGCCAAAAGACTCGCCGTCAGACGTTCTCTGCCCTTTATCGGAGCTCCGACGGAAAGCATGAATTTCAATTCCGGACGGCAATCTTTAAGATTTTTAAAAAGCTGAGAGAGATGGAAGCCCGGCGCGGAGGGCAGAATCTTTGCTTCGAATAAATTTTCGAAGAACTCTTCCGTTTTAGTCTCGATTTCGGCCTTTCGTTCTTCAGTTTCTGGGGCGACATAACCCTTAAAACGATCATCTAAAAATTTGTAGACTCTGTTCTTCCAGTTATGGAAATTTTTGTCGAAAATCTTTTCTAATAATTCGTGGACTTTCGTGCCGAATTCGGCAGCGCTTTGGGTGCCTTTGAGGACTTCCAATACGTCCTCTTCTTTCGATTCCGCGACAGTTTCCTCTGACTCAAGAGCTTCCGACTCATCAGTGATGACGGCGGAGTCCTGTGCTTCCATGGTCCTCAACAAGCTTGTGAAACTGGAAGAAATCCAAGAACGATTTTGCTTCTCACCGCGACCGGCTCTGAGATCAAGATGCTCCGGCGGTTGTCTGAAGGAGACTTCGGAGTCTCCATATTTGCCGGGTTCGAAGTCAAAACGGATCTCAAAAGGAATGTAAGCATTTAAAGCTTTCTCAGAGAGCATGAGAGGATGTGCGCTGTTCTTGTTGTACTCGGAAATTCCGTCAAGCAAGGCCTTTCTGACTTCTCTTGCCGACGCTTCCTTCGGGCTCAAAGCCTCCCGCAGTCGGTTTAAACCGCCAATAATGGCCAATCCGCCGGACGTTTCTCCGCTGATAGCCTGAGCAAGCGGATTTTTTCCGCCGACGCTGCCGTGAGGCGCTCCGTTCTTAGTTTTCTTGAAGAAATAGGGAAGAACCACCCTTGCTGTGGCTCGCGTCATAGCGACATACAGCAGTCTCATGGACTCCTCATATGATTTCTCAATGAAGTCGTCCGGTGCCTTCTGTTCGGTTTCATAGAAGGTAATGACGCCTGTCGCATCATCTCTAAATTTCTGACCTTTGGAAAAGCTTATCGGCCGGTCAAGGTAATAAACAACAGGGTATTGAAGGCCTTTACTGCTGTGAATAGTCTCAACTCGAACAACATCGGAATCGGTTTCACGTCTCAGAGTGTAGCTGTCGTTGCTCTTTTTTTGTTCTTGTTTTAACCAGCGCAGCAGTCCCTGAAGACTATCAATGGTGTTGTGCTGCTGATGAAGAAGCTCCAAGATGTGCTGATAATTCGTGAGGGCGCGTTCTCCTCCGTATTGCAGTAAACGCTCTTCGGTTTTGGCGCCGGCAAATAGGTTCGAAACAGCAGCGATAATTCCGCTCTTCTCGTAGATTTTTGCTGAGTTTTCCAATAACAGACGTGCCTGCGCGGAGGCCGCATCGTTATTCAATAAGTCATTCAGCGAGTCGCCGAAAATCCTGGTTGCCTGAGCCGCAGCCACAAGACGAGTATCTCTCGGATCGTACATAGCCTCTAGAACGCTCTTAAGTTCGTGCGCTTCTTTGGAACATAAGACATTTTCATTCGAAGACCGAAGGGTGCGAATGCCCCGCCTGCGCAGCTCTTCAATAACCTTGTCAGCATGGAAGCGCTTTGCAACCAAAATCGCGATATCGCTGGGTCTCAGTCTCCGGCCGTCATAGAGGACATTTTCCTTTAGCAAGGATTCGATTTCCTCTGCGATGGCAATAGCCTCCATATCGCGAAGTGTCTCTGCATTGGACAAGGCCTTAGTGTCGGCATTGGACCAGAAAGCGAAAGAGGAAAGGGGTTCGACTTTGCCGTCTTTCTCTAAGAGGAGCGGTAGTTTTTTCTTATTAAACTTCACCGGCGAATAAGAAAGGGCCTGATTCAAAAAGCCGCCGCGGGAACCTTTCCCTTCCGGATTGAAGTACGCATTAACTCCGGCAATGATCCCAGGAGTAGAACGATAATTCTTTACTAACTGATAAGGGTTGTTGATTTCGTTTTTGGCTAACAGATACGTTTCAAGACTTGCGTTCCTGAAGCGATAAATAGACTGTTTCGGATCACCGACAAAGATAACGGGTTTGGAGTTCTCCGGATCCTCTAAGAACAGGTGTTTGAAAATCGAGTATTGAATCGGGTCCGTATCCTGAAATTCGTCAATCAAAGCAGCGCCGTAAAGGTTCTGAATTGCCTTGGTGAATTCCGGATCTTTAACAATGCGTTCTTCTGCTTCGATCAGCAGGTCATCGAACGTAAAAAGACGTTCATCTTTCTTGTTTTCTTCGTAGAGTTTTGTTGCCTGATCAATGAAAGTTTCAAAAAACCGAGTGGTTTCGTCTTCGGGCTTTTGATTCGCATCTTTCATCAGCTTCATTTGCCGGGTGAGCGGCTTGCTTCTGCTCAAACCGGCAGCAGTTGTCAGAATATCTTCCCAAGGAATGTCTCGAGCCAGAGACAGTTGTTCCGTAGGGTAGCCTGGATAGGCCTTCGGAAGGTTTGTACGAAGAAAAGTACTCAGCGCTTTATCTTTAGCGTTTGAATCATCTCCGATCTCAAAGTCGTAGTTTCCCTTTGAAGAAAAGACAAAGTCCTGAAGGATTCGTTGGCAAAAGCCGTGAATAGTAAAAATGGCAGCGTCGTCAATCTTATTCAGCGCTGTTTGCAGTTTTTCAAGAATTATGTCCTGAGAATATTTCTTTTCTCCCCAACTATCCAGCAGATCGTTGAAGCTTCCGCTCTTGTTCAGCCTAATTTGTTCAATCAGTTCCGTCAGGTTGCTGCGCAAACGAGAGGACAACTCATCAGTGGCTGCATTCGTGAATGTCACGACCAAAATACGATCTAGTTCGATTCCTTTCTCGACTAAAAGCCTGAGCAGCACTCGCATCAAGGAATACGTTTTTCCGGTGCCGGCGCTGGCTTCCAAAAGCATGCGCCCCTCAATCGGCGTTGTGGCAGCATCAAATTCTTTATAAAGCATAAATACTCCGATTAAGGTTTAAGTTTTTGAATGAATTCAATTAACGCTTCGAATGCTTCTGAAAGGTAGATGTCTTTCTTTCTGCCATCACCTTTGAGGAGTTTGTAGTAATCGCTGAGTTCTTCTTTGAGAGCCTTAGATAAATCAGCAGCTTTTCTTACGCTTTCCTCTGAGACACCCTGCCAAAGCAGTGCGTCATCCGAGGCATTCATTCCAAGTGCGTGCTTGCAGTGACACTCAAATAACCTCAAGAACGCTTTAAGCGGTTCGCCGCCATGGTTCTGAATAATCGAAGAGTAAGAAATGACGAAATGATCTGTGTCTGAACTTTCGTTAAAGATGAGTAAATCGTAGGGTTCCCCGGCTTCGGTCCAAATAATTTGGCGCAATACTTCTCGGTTTTGTTCCGACGCAGAGCAAAAGACGCCGAGCTTGACGCGCAAGGACTCATCTTCCGTTTTCCAAAGGAAGAGATCCGTTTTGTCTGTGAGCCGATTGACGAAGCTAGAAACTGCAGTCGGAACTCGATAATCAAGTCCCACCGAGAGGGGTTTTAAAGTCTCAGTCTCCTCAAATTGTTTCCTTGCGGCGTGAGCGTCGGCAACCTCTGAGGTTTCAAAACTGAGAACCGCACGTCGGACACTTTCAATGCCGTACTTCGGATTAAGGTTCAGAAGATTGAGCGCCTCTTGATCAGAGAAGTTATTCTCAAGCAAAGAAAGAAATTTTCGGCTGACCTCTGAGTGCATAAGCTTGTCGTCCTTAGAAGGGACGATCATTCTTTCGTCGGCTTCGAAATCTGATGATTCAAGCTTGAGCAGCGTTGCCGTCCATTCGTTGTAAGAGGTCAGGAACTTTATGAGGAAATTAACCTGCAGTTCGCGGAGCACCGGGTGCTGCATCGTTTTGGGAAGTTTCTCAGCAGGAATCTCGGTGTTGGCAAACATCGGTTCCTTGGCGCCCGGGTTCCTATAGGCATGTTCGATTGAATCGAGGACGTCTTTCCGAGGGCTCTTCCAGAACAAGTTGTTTTCTCGTTTGTCTAGAGATTTTGCTTCCTCTAAGAAATTTCTCATGGAGAAGCGATTCAAAGGAACCTTAGTCACGATGCTCTTCCAAAGCTCGTCTGCCTTTTCCTGAGCTGTGCCGTCCTCCATCCCTACGCTCATGGCATGAGAAAGGAAGTAATTCTTGAAATTATCAATGACGAGCGACGGATTATTTTCGCTTTGCGGTTTCGTTCCGATTGTGTAGGAAATCAAAAGGTTTTCTCGAGCGCTGAGAAGCGTGTCAAGGAAGACAGCGTTATTGTCTTTTCTTGCGTCTCGGTCACCGCGGCGGCGGTGATCCTTGGTCAAGTCAAATTCTTCAAACTTAGGTGTTCCCGGGAACCCGCTTTTCTCATCGAAACCCAAACAGCAAATGACCTTGTAGGGTATTCCTCTGGCAAGTGAAATGGATGCGAAGGTCATCGTTCCGGAGCTCGGTACATCGCGCTTTGTTTTGGAGAGTTCACTTCGCAGCTCGCTTAATACAACATCGAAACTGACGGTTTTTTCCGTGCCGCCGAAAGCGGCAGCCATGCCTTTGCAGACTGTCTCGATGATTTCTGAGAAGTTATAGGACTCTTCAGGATCACAGTTGTTTCCGAAGAAACGCTCTTTCATACCTAACAGAGCTTCTCTCCAGGCCTCTGCGGGGAGTGCAAATTCGGAAGCGAGCAGTTCACGACGCTGATCGGCAAGGTTCAGATAAAGTTGAGAAAGCGCTTGGAGCAAGCGGCCCGAGCCGTCGGAAACGACATTAAAACCGGCTTCCTCATCTCCTCGAATAGGAAGAACACTCTTGAAGGGCAGAGGGGAAGCTTCATCAAGGAAAAAGCCGAGAGAAAGCCGTTCCATGGCGTCCTGAAAGGACGTGTCTTCGTCAGTGAAATTCAGCGCCGCGAGCTGTTCATGATCGATTCCGACAGAGTATCCCGCAGAATAAAGCCAAGTCTGAATGACAGAGATGTCGTCTAAGGACAGGTTCCACTGCTGTTGTACGGGGAGTTTCTCCAGCCAATCAAAGAATTCTCTGGCTGAGAAATCGGACATCAAGAGTTTGCCCAAGCCCACAAACGCATCTGCAAGCGCATTCTGTTTTTCTTCGCTGAGACCGATGATCTTCCAAGGGATATAAAGATCTTTCGGCAGTGATGCCATGACGCCTTCAATGATAGGAGCTGCCTTTTCGATGTCCGGAACTACGACCAAAACATCGGAAGGTTTTAGGCCGCGTTTTTTATCTGTGAGCCAATTCTGGAGAATGTCGATGGTGGCTTCGACTTCTCGGACAAAAGAGGGCGCCTTGAGAATGCGAAGACTGACATCTTTCTCGTCAGGCTCAATGGGCAGCAGCGTGCTGTCCATTCTAAGAATGGAGTTTTGAAAGCTATGCAGAAACGACTTGGAGGGATACTCCAGATATGCGGAAGCTGTCTCGGCACTAACCTTGGTTTTTATTTCTTCTTCGGAATGGTCGAAAGTTTTTTCTGAGGTTACAAATTCCCGAGACCCCGGCTGTTTGACGAATGCCTTTTGACGGTTCTGTTTGTCTTTATCAGAGATATCCGTTTCGATTGCCGAAGCTTCTTCCTCGGAAAAAAGGAAGCTGTCCAATCGGTCAATAGCGGCTCTCGTGCTTGCTGCATTTGTCAACAGATAGTTCAGGCAGCTGTTGTCGACTTTGAAATTCTCGGACCAGTCGAACTGCGCTTTCGGAACGGACTCAAACCAGTACTCGGCGCACGGATTAAGAATGTACAGATTAAGCTCTGCAGGAGAATCTTCATAAGCTCGAATCAGAGGCAGTAAGTTAGGCGGAATCGAGAACGGCAGAAAAAGATGAATCGGAAGACTGTTCTCAACCGGTTTGTTCTTCCGGATTCGCTCAATAGTATTTTCAAGCCACCCGAAGATTTTTCCTTCGCTTTCTGCGCCGGTCTGTTCGATTAATTCTTGCCAAAGACGCTTTTGCCACAAAAAGTCAGCGTTTTTCTTCAATCGCTCTTCTTCTGCCTTTGCATTTGGTACCGGAAGCGGGTGTACCTTATGGTTGAATTTGAATTTCTCTAAAGCCCACTGTTGCAGCCAGTCAAAGCGATAGGAACCGTAAGTAATGAAAACTGTGTTCAGATGACGGGCAAATTCCAACACACCGACGGGGTCCAATGTCTGAATGTATTCATAAAGACGCTTTTCTTCTTCAGGGAAAGCCTTTTTGTTTTGCTTTTGACGCAGGATCTCGTAAAAAGTCCAGTCCATGACCTGAGATGTTTCAGCGTTGGAGAGAGACTGTCCGAGAACTTTGAACATCCAGCTGGCTACGTTAGAGAATTCAATCCCCGGAGTGGCTCCGAAGTGATCCGCGAAGAAGCGGTTGAGGTTGTCCTCGATCATCGGCGTCGGGACGATAACCTTGATTTGCTCAAAAAAGGAGGCATTACTGTTTCGCAGGTCCTCCAGATTAAAACCGATTTTTGTGGCAAGAACCGTTCGAAGAACTTCGAACGAGTTCGAGTAAAAAGTAGAAATCACTGAGGACCCTCCTAAAAGGAAAAGCCGACGTTTTAGTTTAGTTGTGTGGCGCTGAGTCAGGCTTTTTTCAGCGGCGGGACACGTACACAGAAGGTGTAGGCGTAGTCGCCGATAGCATCGAGTTTGTAGCGGGCACCGCGCAGAAGCACATAGAAGACACCGTCCTTGTCGACTAAGAAGTTGGGGTGTACTTCAAGATCGTTTTTCTGAGCGTAATTTTTAAAGTCTTCCTTGGATTCTTCGATTGTTTTTCCGGGCGTCACATAAACACCGACTAAGAAATGGTCCTCGAAGTAATCGTTGGGAATATCCAAGCGGTCATAGATAGAGACGGCTTCAATACTTTCAATGGTTCGAATCTGTTTTCCGACGAGTGTGTCTGAGACAACTTTTTCCAGTTTGCCGGGAATGGCCTGGATGTCCTGTCTCTTTCCGACGCAGACGAGCGCAACGGTAATTTCTCCGTCTTCAGTATCGCAGCTTGAAGTGTCGCGCGGGAAGCACTGAACCTGACGTACGCCGACGCAGTCCAATCCCATGACAAGCAAAAACTCCTCAGGGAAGTAAATCTGAGAAGCAAAGGACGGGTGCATCGTGATCGTGATTTGAGCCTTATTGTCAGGGCAGGCAGAAGCTTCCAAATCTTGAACGTCGTTCCAGGCCTGACGCGCTTGTTCGCTCAATGTCTTGACGTTCTCTTCAAAATCGTAGGGAAGAACGGACAAGTCCAGCTGCACCTGACGCTCGGACAAGTTGTAAGAACTAATATTGGTCGTCATCGAATAAAAATCCCAAATCTTTATGTTTTCTATCGAGCCCGAAATGGCTGTATGCGCGCGGTGTCGCCACGCGTCCCCTTGGTGTCCTCTGAACAAAACCTTCTTTGATCAGATAAGGCTCGACCATATCTTGAAGCGTATCAGACTCCTCACCGACAGCGGAAGCCAGGTTTTCGATACCGACGGGACCGCCTTGGAATTTTTCAATGATCGCAAGCAGGAATTGGCAGTCGAGGCTGTCTAAGCCGATCGGATCGACTTCTAGCATGGTAAGGGCGTCTTTTGCGATTTGTTCGGACAATTGACCCTGATGACGGACTTCGGAAAAGTCGCGAATACGTCGAAGCAATCTGTTTGCGATTCGAGGTGTACCGCGGGAGCGGCGTGCAATCTCACCGGCTGCGCCTTTATCTGCCGGCATATTTAGCAGGTGCATGGAGCGCAGCACAATGGTTGTCAGGTCTTCAGGCGAGTAGTACTGAAGCTGGGCACGAATACCGAAACGATCCTGCAGCGGTTTGGTCAATGAACCTGCACGTGTCGTGGCACCCACAAGCGTGAAATGCGGAAGATCGATTTTGATCGAACGGGCAGCAGGGCCTTCGCCGATCATGATGTCGAGCTTGAAGTCCTCTAAGGCCGGATAAAGAATTTCTTCGACGACCGGCGAGAGACGATGGATTTCGTCAATGAAGAGAACATCATGCGGCTCCAAACTTGTAAGCATGGCAGCCAAGTCCCCGGCCTTTTCTAAAACAGGGCCCGACGTTTGACGAAGCTTGACGCCGAGTTCGTTGGCGATGATGTTTGCCAGTGTCGTTTTACCTAAGCCCGGAGGGCCGAAGAGCAAAACGTGATCCAGAGCTTCTCCGCGATTGCGTGCAGCCGTGATGAACAGATCTAACTGCTCACGAATACCGTCTTGGCCGGCATAGTCTTTGAGACGTGTCGGACGAAGGGCCTTGTCGATGACTTCTTCTTTTTCTTTTCTTTCAGAGGAAAGAATCGAATTGCTGTCCGCCATGGATTAACCTTTCTGAGCAAGTTGACGCAGACAGAGACGAATGCCTTCGGAGGCGTCGGCATCTGCAGGGACGTTTTTCGCAGCGCCGCGAGCTTCGCGTTCGCTGAAACCCAACGCAACCAAAGCCTGGATGACCTCTGTCTGAACGGAAGAAACCGTGGGCGCAGAAGTGACGACCATCTTGTCCTTCAGCTCAAGAACGAGACGTTCGGCCGTTTTCTTACCGATGCCGGGAACCATCGTCAAAAGTCCGATTTCATTATTGGCAATGGCGTTTCCGATATCTTCTGCAGACATAGAGGAGAGCATGGCGAGCGAAATTCTCGGACCGATGCCGCTCACTTTCAGAAGCTGCCGGAACACTGATTTTTCCTGAGAAGTTAAAAAGCCGTAAAGCAGCTGCGCATCTTCACGAACGATCATGACGGTTTCCAGAAACACTTCTTCGCCGATGTTCGGAAGATTGTAGAAAGTGGACATCGGGACATCGATCTCGTAGCCCAGTCCGCCGCACTCAATAACAACTTGCGGAGGATTTTTTTGAAGAATTTTTCCTCGAATGGTTGCAATCATTAGTTAGACCTTTCCTTCATAACGTTTCGTCCACTCGTTTCTTGAGCGGCGAGCACTTGAGCCTCTGCGGGATACACCGGTTCCGCTGCTGCCGGCCTTGGTTCCGAGTGTCGGTACGAGGCCGAGCAGGATACTGGAGCTGCCGTAGCAGATCGCGGTTGCCAGAGCATCCGACTCGTCCGGACTGAAGCGCGTGTCCTCAAGCTTCAGATGCCTTAGAACCATTTGCTGCACTTGTTCTTTGTCAGCGGCGCCGTAGCCGGTTACGGATTTTTTAATCTCGCGAGTGCTGATTTCTTTGCATAGGATAGAGTGACATGCGACAGCACACATCGCAGCGCCTCTTGCGTGTGACAGCAGCATGCTGGACTGGGCATTCGTATTCAAGAAAGTTTTTTCAATCGAAGCGACATTCGGATGATGCTCCTCGATCAAAGCCGACAAGGACTTAAAAATGAATCCCAGTCTGTCGGAAAGTTCGCCTGCGGGTACATTCAAAACACCGGAGGCGACATAGGTGAAATGACCGGGTACAAAATCTACAAAGCCGTAGCCGGTGTGATTAAGCCCCGGGTCAATTCCGAGAATACGAACAGCCTTTTGGCTCACTAGAAGCCTCCGCCCATGCCGCCCATACCCGGGAAGCGGCCGCTAAGGCTTCTGAAAGCGCGCATCATTTTGCCCATGCCGCCTTTTTTCATCATCTTCATCATTTCGCGGCTCTGCTCAAACTGTTTGAGCAGACGATTGACTTCCTGAACGGTAGTGCCGGCGCCGGCAGCGATTCTGCGCTTGCGGCTTGCTTTGATGATTTCGGGTTTTCTGCGTTCATGCGGTGTCATCGAATCAATGATGGCTTCAGTACGGGCGAGCTGTTTCTTAGCCTGTTCGTCGTCAACCTGGCCGGCAGCTTGGGCGAACTGTGCCGGCAGTTTCTCAATTAAGGAAGAGAAACTGCCCATGTTTTTGACCTGAGCGAGCTGATCCTTGAAGTCTTCGAGTGTGAAATCGTCGCCCTTACGCATTTTTTCAGCGAACTTCTGGGCTTTTTCGATATCCACGTTCTTGCGGACTTCATCGACAAGAGAAACGATGTCGCCCATGCCGAGGATTCGTCCGGCCATGGCCTGCGGATCAAAACGCTGGAAACCGTTGAGTTTTTCACCAACGCCCATAAATTTGATGGGCTTACCGGTGACCATGCGAACGGAAAGCGCTGCACCACCTCTGGAGTCGCCGTCGACCTTAGTCAGAATCACGCCGGTTAGCGGAAGTTTTTCGCCGAAGGCTTTCGCGGTGTTGACTGCGTCCTGACCGACCATGGCGTCGACCACGAAGAAGGTTTCGATCGGATTTAAGAATTTTTCCAGATCGCTGACCTCATTCATCATCTGCTCGTCGATCGCTAAGCGACCGGCCGTATCGACGATGAGCACGTCGTAGTAATGAAGCTTTGCGTATTCGAGGGCCTTGCGGGCAATATCGAGCGGTTTTTCGTTCGGGGTACTCGGGAAGAAGTCAATGTTGGCCTGCTGAGAAACTGTTTGCAGCTGATCAATAGCGGCAGGACGGTACACGTCGGCGGAAACTGTCAGAACTTTTTTCTTCTTTTCTTCTTTGAGCCATTTACCGAGCTTGCCGGCGGTCGTCGTTTTACCGGCACCTTGAAGGCCGGCTAACAGGATGATTGCGGGAGGCTGGGTAGCGAGGTTGATCTCGCGAACATTTTCAGGATCCTCTCCGCCGATAACTTTTGTTAATTCGTCGTGAACAATGCCGACCAATGCCTGGCCCGGAGTTAAGCTTGTCTGAACTTCGGTTCCGAGGGCTTTTTCTTTAATTCTTGCAATGAGATCTTTGACCACGGGAATGGCAACGTCTGCCTCGAGGAGAGCAATACGAATTTCACGCAGCATGTCCTGCATGTTGGATTCGGTCAGACGAGCTTGTCCGCGAATGGTTTTGACGACTTTGGTAAGACGCTGAGTAAGAGAATCGAGCATTACATTAATTCAAAGGAAAGAGTTAAGTCATACAATACGATCAACTATATAAAAAAGAGTCGTAACGATGACATTGAATGCCATATTTTACGTTTTTGCGGGCGTATTGTATTTAGCCGCAGCCTTCGGAATTTACAAAACGTTGCAAGAGCCTGAACCTACGGAGAAATTCTGGATTCGCCCCCTGATTTGCGCAGGTCTTATGATCCAGGCTTACCTGATTTACGAGGCTTTGTTCCTGTACGGGACTCCGCACTTTGGAATGGCGCTAGCGCTGACGATTACGCTGTTCACCTGCACGTTCCTGCTGCTCTTGGAAAGTTTCTTCTCTAAGATCGGCGCCATGCTGGTTTTTGTTCTGCCGCTTTCTGCGGTTAGCATGCTTTTGCCGCTTCTGCTGCCTGGTTCTCCCTTAGCGCCGGAAACCGCGAGCGGCCCTTTCAGACTGCATCTGCTTCTGGCGATTCTTGCGTACAGCGTGATGACGATGGCGCTTATCCAAGGACTGCTTTTAATGGCCGTTCATAAGAGAGTCCGCGCCAAGGACTTTGTTACTCACGAGGGCGCAAAGCACGTCAATATTTTGGACAACATGCCTTCCATGATGGAAATGGAGAAAATCCTTTTCCGTTTGATCTGGGTCGGGTTCATTGTTCTGACCGCTGCGATTCTGTTCGGTGCTGTCTATTCTCAGGAACTTTTCGGCCAAGCCTTCCGTTTTGACCACAAGACTGTCACCACCTGCATGGCCTGGGTCATCTTCGGAATCCTGCTTCTCGGACATCATCTCAGAGGCTGGAGAGGAAAGTTTGCCGCTCTTTGGACCGTTATCGGCTTCTGCGTTCTGATGGTTTCTTATATCGGCGTTCGCTTTGTTATGGAAGTTGTTCCGGGAGCCTAAGTCATGTCCAGGATCATTTTCTTTGTTCTTATCGTTGCCGTTATTTACTTTGCCTGGCGTTCCATGCGCTTAAAGCAGATTCAGCTTGAAAAGCGCCTGGATAAACAGGAAAAAGCCAATCTTGCGGAACACAAAAACGATATGCCGGGCGAAAAGATGGTTTCGTGCGCGAACTGCGGCTTGTATGTTCCGATCAGTGAAGCTGTATACAGCAATGGGAAGTACTATTGCTGCCGCCAGCACGCAATGAAAGGCCCGAAGGCGCACTGATGCGAATTTTTCCTAACGGCTGGTGTGACGAAGCGGCAATTCGGCCCTCCGAGCATTTCAACGAGCGGCCGGAAGGCGAGGAGATTTCTCTTCTGGTGATACACAACATCAGTTTGCCAGCCGGCCAGTTCGGAACCGGAGATGTCGACGCGCTTTTCTGCGGAACGCTTGACTGCTGCAAGCATCCGTCCTACCAAGATTTAGAAGGACTGCGCGTTTCTTCACACTTCTTTATTGATCGGAGTGGACGCCTGTTCCAGTACGTTTCCTGTTTGGACCGTGCCTGGCATGCCGGCGTTTCCTCTTACGAGGGCCGTGAGAACTGCAATGACTTCTCGATCGGCGTGGAATTGGAAGGTACAGACTCAGCGCCCTATGAGCAGGCGCAATATGAAACGCTCGGGCGCCTCACCGATGCACTTGCCGAAGCTTATCCTATCAAATACGTCACGGGCCATTCCATGATCGCACCGCTTCGCAAGACGGATCCGGGCCCTGCTTTCGACTGGCTTACGTATGAGAGTCTCTGCACGACCGGTAAGCCGTTGTGTTTTCCTTACGTCTAAACGTCTAATTGAGCGGTTCAGGCCAAAATTCTGCATTGTTGACCGCCGCCTCATTTAGAATGATTAACAACAAAACAAGTAAAACGAGAGGATCAGAAAGTGTCCGCGATTTTTTTATTAACCCTTAGACTTCTTTGCACGGTTTTCGCGTGCCTGCTCTTGTTAAGAGCTTATTTAAAGTTTTTGCGTGCTCCCGAAAACGATCCGATCACTTCTTTCGCCTATACCACGACGCAGTGGGCTGTCGGTTCGGTCTCTAAATTCATTCCGAGAACGCCGACCATTGACTGGCCTTCAATTTTTGTCTGCTACTTAGTCGCCGTCATTTATCAGTTCTTCCACTGGCTGATGGGCTCGGGGGCCGGGGGATTTTTCCCATTTTTCTTTGGTTCCGCCGTTCTGGTGGTGTACTGGGCCATTGAACTTGCAATGTTTGCCGCATTGCTTTTCTGCATTCTCTCTTGGGTAAACCAAACAAGCGCTCTTTACCGTACGCTGAGTTATCTCTGCTACCCCTTCCTGGCACCGATTAAGAAATTTATTCCGGTTTGGAAGAACATTGATTTTTCTGCGATCGTCTTCTTCTTGGTTGCCAATATTGTTTTAGCGCTGCTCGCTCCCTTGACTTAATTTCTGTTGATGACTGTTCTGTCCGCTGTTTGATGTTCTATGGAGACAGTCACCGACAAAAGCTAAATTCCCGTTCAGATTACAGAAGGCTCTGGGCGAGAATTTTGTTTTGGCTGGAGTCGGAAGGACGCTCTTCCAATTTCCCCTCTATAACAGAGTTGTTTTTCGAGACATTTGTATGTTGTCCAATGACAGCAAAGAGCTTCAAGCCGCCTCTCTAAAAAGCATCTCTAGTGGCTCGATGATGGGCCGAAAGAGCTTTAAAGAGAAAACAACGGTTTGCAGTCGCGGGCTTTTTAATTGATGAGTTGGAGATACTGAATCCGGAAATTCTCAGCCAGGAATAGTCTGGCAGAAGGCCCAGTGTTTCTAAGCAACCTAAACGAAACGGCCTTCACTTTTTAGGCGAAGGCCGTAATTTTAGGAGTGAGTAACTACTGACTTACTCTTGATTTTGAGCTTTAAGGTTACTCGGGATCTGACCTTTGTCGTTGCTGAAGACTCGGTAGGCTTCAATGAACAGAGCTGCAGACAGAACAGCCAGACCGGCGGAGATGCCGACGATCAGCCAGTTCTTGCCGAGGTTGGCGTAGATCAGCTGACCAAGAGAGCAGAAGGTGACGGCAAACATGAAGTACATCGGGATCGTGACCATGAATGTCTTTCTGTTTTCTTTTCTGAGCCATGCGGCGATAGCGAGCAGAGACAGAGCGGCAAGCATCTGGTTTGCAGTACCGAAAATCGGCCAAATCGTGAGGTAAGAACCGACGGACATGTACCAGGCCAGAGCGATCGTGATCGCCGTTGCGACGTAACGGTTGCCGAGGAAAGCAGCGATGGGCTGTTCCTTGCCGCCGTTGCGGCTTTCGACAGGACGTGTAACCAGTTCTTGGAAGATGAAGCGGCCGAGACGGGTTGCGGTGTCAAGAGTAGTGAGCGCAAAGGCGGAAATCGTCAGAGCAACGAACTCCTTAGACAGATTGAAATCAAGACCCAGCGCTGTCATAAAGGTTGCAGTGCCTTGAGAGAAGGCGTTGACCGGGCCGCCGGCTTTCAGGAGAGCCGGCAGTTTGTCAGCAGCAACGTAAGCGACGGAAATGATGGCGCAGATTGCCAGGAGGCCTTCAATCAGCATGGAGCCGTAGCCGATGAGCTTGGCGTTCTTTTCGTTATCAAGCTGCTTGGAGCTGGTACCGGAGCTAACCAGAGAATGGAAGCCGGAAATCGCACCGCAGGCAACAGTAACGAACAGAACCGGGAAGAGCCACTGACCGTGCCCGAGATCAAAGCCTACAAACGGAGAAATCTCCATGGTCGGCTGATAGAAGCAGATGCCGAGGAAGGCGGCAATGATCATCAGATAAAGCAGGAAGGAGTTCAGGTAGTCGCGAGGCTGCAGAAGAATCCAAACCGGTGCGATGGAGGCAACAAAGATGTAGCCCATCATGATCAGGAGCCACATGTCTTTAGAAAGGACGATCGGGAAGATATGACCGATGTAGAAAGCGGCAGCCATGCCGATGAGGCCCAGGACTGTACCGAGGAAAAGAGATATGCCGGTACGGTAGACGAGCAGGCCGAAAGCGACAGCAAGCAGAATGAAGAGTAAGGAGGATGTGCCGGCGCTAGGGTTGGCCACGAAAGTAGCAGCAACGATGTTGGCGAAGGCTGCAATCACAACTAGCAATGTAATCCAGGCAAAGATGGCGAAGAGAATCTTGGCTCTTTCACCGATGTTGGCTTCGATAATTTGGCCGATACTCTTGCCTTTATGACGCAAAGAAGCCACCAAAGAACCGTAGTCATGCACGCCGCCGAAGAAGACGCTGCCGACGATAATCCACAGTGTGACGGGAACCCATCCGAAAACAGCCGCGGTAATCGGGCCGACGATCGGGCCGGCGCCTGCGATTGAAGAGAAGTGGTGACCGAGAAGAACAGCCGGTTTTGTCGGAAGGTAGTCAATGCCGTCCTTCTGAGTTTCTGCTGGTGTTTTGCGTTTCGGGTCGATGCCCCATTGCTTGGCAAGCCAGGAGCCGTAAACGACATAGGCGATCAGAAAGATGACCGCTGAGCCGATAAGTAAGGTAAAACCGTTCATTTCCATTCCTAGGTGTTTGAGATAAATTAAATAAAGCTATTAGTCAGACTTCTTGGGGAATCCGAAGTTTCTAACAGTCCTTTTGCCGAACGAATTGGAATAAATCTTTTCGTTTTTAAGATCGACCAAAATGAAGGCTAGATCGGCCCAACCGCGAAGAGAGAACCAAAAGTCTTTATGAAACTTTTTGGCAGACGCCGTCTCAACAATCTTCAGGTCAATTTCCTCTTCGGAAATCAACGCCGCAGTGAAAATTGAGGACATATGCTTTTCGTCCGTCGGTAGTTCCGAAATCAGTCTTTTGAACTGTTCGAAAACGGCTTCGATGTCTGTTTCCTTGATTTTGTCAGTACAGCCATAAAGCCCGACATACTCGTCATTGTTCACTGTGTATAACGAGATGCTTTTTGAGAGGAAGTACTTTTCTGAAGTTCGATTATGTACGGCCCAAAGCGCCGGCTGAGGATTGAGTCCTTGAGGCGGCTCTTTGAAATCGAAAGCTGCGGTGAGTCGATCCCTCATCAAAGTTAAATATTCAGATGTATTCATTGGTTATCCGTAAAAATGCCTGCGGTTCGCCGAGAACACGCGCTGAACATGAACTTATTTTAGAGAGAAAAAACCGCTGATTTTCGGAGAAGAGACAGAAAAAACCCGATATTTAGAGGTAGGACTATTAGGCAAAGGAAGGAAATTACCCGTCTTGGCAAGAAGATGAGCACGGAAGTTTTCATGCTCAATCTTGGATTTTTGCCTAAAGCTTTTACCTCTAAAGAGTTATAAAGGAGATATCAACTTCTTTGCAACCTTTTAAGGGACTGATTATGAAACGTTTGGTTTTGATTGCCTCTCTCCTGGGTTTTGCCGTATACATGAATCCGGCCATCGCAAAAGACACTTCCGAACATCTCACCGCTCAGCAAAATAAGATGTCTTACTGCAGCAAAGAAGCTGCGGCTAAGGATCTTCACGGCGATAAGCGTAAGGAATTCATGAAGGAGTGCTTGTCCAAGAAAGTTGATGACGGAAAAAAGAAACTTACCCAACAGCAGGAAAAAATGGTCAAGTGCAGCAAGGAGGCTAAAGAGAAAGCACTGAAGGGCGAGCTTCGCAAGAAGTTTATGTCTGATTGTCTGAAGAATTAATCTCAGGATTCCGATGGGCCGTCCGTCTAAACATGGGCGGCTTGATTTCGACTTGAGAAAGCGGAGTCGGTGCGAACCAATTTTGGCAAAAGAAAAGCGCATTCTTTACGATGCGCTTTTCAGAATTCTGGCTCCCCGAGTTGGACTTGAACCAACGACCTGCGGATTAACAGTCCGTCGCTCTACCGACTGAGCTATCGGGGAATCAACAAGACGAGACTATATACAAGTTTTTGAAGTCGTGCAAATCAAAAACTAAAAATTTTTTCATTCTTTTTTGTTTTTATATTCACTCTCTCATGAACTCCTTGATTCAAAAGGAAATTTAAAAATGTAAAAAGGCTCCGATTTTTTCGGAGCCTTCCGTAGAAACGCGTAGTTTAGAGCTTAGAGCACTTCTTTAATGGCTTCTGCCGTGTATTTCACGTTGTCTTTGTTCAAAGAAGCAACACACATACGGCCGCTCTTAACGATGTAGACGCCGAATTCGTCTTTCAGACGCTGAACCTGTTCGGGGTTCAGGCCAGAGAAGGAGAACATGCCCTTCTGCTGAGTGACAAAGTCAAAGTCTTTCTTGGCGCCGAGTGCTTTGAGCTCGGAAGCCAGATCCTTACGCATTTCTTTGATACGTTCGCGCATTTCGCCCAAATCTTCATGCCACTGCTTCATGAGTTCAGGATCATTGAGTACCTGAGCAACAATCTTGGCGCCGTGGGCGGGAGGATTGGAGTAGTTGGCACGAATCAAAGCTTTCAGTTTGCTCAGGACACGGGAGGCTTCTTCCTGGTCTTTGCAGACGACGGTCAGTGCACCGATACGTTCGCCGTAAAGAGAGAAGGACTTGGAGAAAGAGCTGGAGACGAAGAAAGGAATGCCTGCATCGGCAAATTGACGGATGGAGCCGGCATCCTCTTCAAGACCGTCACCGAAGCCCTGGTAAGCAATATCGAGGAACGGAATCAGCTTGTTCTTAACGCAGACGTCAACAACCTGGGCCCATTGTTCTTGAGTCAGGTCATAGCCTGTGGGATTGTGGCAGCAGGCATGCAGAATCACAACGGTGTTTTCTTTCAAACCGCTGAGGCTCTTAAGCATGGCAGGGAAGTCGACGCCGTTGTTTTCTTTGTCATAGTACGGATACTTGCCGACTTTGAAACCAGCTTGTTCAAAAATTGCAACGTGGTTCTGCCATGTCGGTGTGCTGACAACGGCTTCCGGATCTTTGAGAATAGCTGCAAGGAAGTCTGCGCCGACTTTAAGAGCACCGGTACCGCCGAGAGATTGAACGGTAACGGCATGCTTTTCTTTGATGATCGGAGAATCGGCACCGAAAATCAGCTTCTGAACGCCGGCGTTAAAAGCAGGAATACCGGAGATCGGAAGATAAGTATGAGGCTCGCCGGCTTCAAGGATTCTCTTCTCGGCTTCGGCAACGACGCGCAGAAGAGGTACTTTGCCGTCTTCGGTGCTGTACACGCCGATACTCAGATTAACTTTCTTGTCGCGGGGGTCGGATTTGAAAGCTTCGTTGAGGCCGAGAATGGGATCGTCGGGAGCTTGTCCGACAACATCAAAAATGGATTTGGACATGAGATTCTCTAGAGGTGTTAAAAAATGTCAATTACTTAGCCTAATTCAAAATTGGCGGCAAAATCGTTTTTCTAACGAAATATTTAAACTCCTGAACCTGTGAGACCGCAAATAAAAAGGACCGCCGCACGGGCAGTCCTTTAACTGAGAGCAAATTGCTATCAAGCTTCGTTGCTGGCGAATCTAGGTGCAATCAGTCCCCAAAGCGTCCATCCGAGGAATGTGGCTAAAGAGCCGTAGAAAACTTCTGTGATTCCGGTAGAGAAGAGTGCGTAGAAGCTGTAGATGGCGCCGATGATTGCAATGACGTTGTAAAGTTTGGCCTTGGAGGGCTCCACTTTTGCGACTTTCATGATGACGGCAACAGCCGCCATTGATAGCAGATAAGGCATGATATTGGTTACTACGGCGAGATCTACCAACCGGTTGAATTGTTTGAACAGTTCGGGGCTAATCGTCATGAAACAGAAGCCGGTTTGAATGGCCGTAATGATAATCATACCGAGCACTGGAGCTTTCCATTTGTTGACTTTAGCAAAGCACTTCGGGAAGAAACCGTCGATTGCAGACTGCTGAAATACCTTAGCAATCGTGAACTGCCAACCCAGTGTAGAGCCTGCGCAGGAAAGAACAAGAAGGAAAGTGACGATCTTGCCGATGGTAGAGTTGAACATCATGGTAAAGGTCAGGCCGAAGGGAGCGTTTGATTTAACCAACTCGGCATTCGGAACGATACCCGCGATGATATTGGTGGAGACAATATAGATAATAGCAACACCAATGGTAGCGGCCAGCACGGCAATAGGAACATTCTTCTCGGGATTGTCAACGGCATCACTGTTGGCACAGGCGCTCTCAAGTCCTAAGAAGGCCCATAGCGTCATAGAGATTGAAGCCCCGACAGCGGAGAAGAAAGGTTCGTTGTGCGGATTCCAGGCTTCGACATACATCGTAGGACTGAACCAGAACCAGCCGATAACGGTTAAAAGCAACACGGGAAGGATGACGCACCAAACGGCTAAGGCACTAAATTTTCCGGTGAGCGAGGCCCCCATAAAGTTTGCGGACGTACAGATCCAAAGTACGACGATCGTAGAAAGGCAAACTTGAACCGGGGTTAGTTCAATTTCCAAAAATTCGGCCCCATAGCCGACACAGGTAATCGCGATAGCGATGTTGGCAAAAAGAAGCGAAACACCATAAGTGTAGTTAGCCATGAAGTTGCCGGCTTTGCCGAAGGCATATTCAGAATAGCCGCCCATACCCGGACGTTTACTAAACATGCCGCACTTGGCAAAGGCATAGGCTAAACACAAGGAGCCCACGGCAGTGATGAGCCAGGAAAGAATAGAAATTGTTCCAATTTCAGCCAGTTTGGTCGGCAGCATGACGATGCCGGAGCCCATCATATTAATAGCAGTGAGAAGAGTCAGCTGAGTGACTGACATCTTGGTACGGTTTTGCTGAGACATAAAAATATCCTCAAGTATGTTCTGTGTAGAGAGGCAGCACGGAAGCGCGAGCTTCCGCGCACGCGGCTTATTTACCTTTAGCAGTCAGACGTTCGACAGCATCTTCTTTTAGTACATAGCAGTAAACTTGTTTACCGCCCCTGCCGTTGTCTTCGACATAAACACCTTGAAGTTCGGGTGCAAATCCAGGCATCCGTCCCATGGCTTCCTGCCAAGCTAAGAAATACTTGAGCACGGGTCCGCCCCAAACTTCACCCGGGAAGCAGCACAAGACTCCCGGTGGGTAGGGCAGAGCGCCTTCAGCAGCAACTCTTCCTTCTGCATCTTCCAGACGGACGAGCTCGGCTTGGCCGCGCAGGAATGCAAAGTGGGCTTCTTGAGGATTAATGACGCTCTTAGGCATGAATTCTGTACGGAACATTTCCTTTTGAATCTCTTTAATATTCCGCTCCTTGTAGAAGTCATGCATTTCTTGGCAGAGCTGACGGATGGAATAGTTGCGGTAGCGAGATTCGTAAGCTTTGTAAAGATTGGGCAGAACCTCTTCTAGGGGAGCGTCATCATCGAGGTATTTTTCAAAGCGAGCGATCTGGCTAACCAGGTGATCCATTTTTTCTTTATTTTCTGCGGGAGTCATGAGGAAAAGAATGGAATTGAGGTCATTCTTTTCGGGGATGATGCCGTTATCGCGCAAGTAATTAGCCAAAATCGTTGCCGGAACGCCAAAATCTTCGTATTCGCCGGTCTCAACATCGATGCCCGGAGTCGTCAGCATAAATTTGCAGGGATCTACAAAATATTGGTTCTCCCCATATCCCTCGAAAGAATGCCATTTCTGACCCGGAACAAATTTGAAGAATTCCAGGTCTTGGGCAATCAAATCCGTTGGGTAAGACTTCCAATCGGAGCCGCGAACTTTAGAAGGAATAAACGGTTTGATGTAATGACAGGTTTCAAGCAGTAATTTGCGAGCATCAACAACTGTCTTAACGCAGTCAGCCCAAAGTCTACGGCCGGCTTCTCCTTCTTGCATTTTTGCGTTGACGTCCAAGGAAGCAAACAGCGGGTAAAACGGACTGGTTGATGCATGCATCATGAAAGCGTTATTCAACACTTTGTGAGGAATATAGCGGTCTTGTCCCTTAATGTGAGAGTCCTTTTTGTGAATTTGTGAAGTCTGAGAAAAACCAGCTTGCTGCTTATGAACGGACTGAGTGACGAAGATGCCGGGGTCTTCCGGTCCTAACTCCAGAAGAAGCGGGGAACAGTCACGCATCATTGGAATGAATTGCTCGTAGCCTACCCATGCGGAGTCGAAGAGGATGTAATCACAAAGGTGACCGATTTTGTCCACAACTTGTCGAGCGTTATAGATCGTGCCGTCATAAGTGCCGAGTTGGATGACTGCAAGACGGAAGGGGCGCTTGGCATCCGCTTTTTCAGGACATTTTTCTCTAACTAGGCTGCGGAGATACTCTTCGTCAAAACATTTTTCGTCAATGCCGCCGATAAATCCGAAGGGGTTGCGGGCAGTTTCAAGATAAATCGGAGTAGCGCCGGCTTGCAACAGAGCTCCGTGGTTAATTGACTTGTGGTTGTTTCGATCATACAAAACCAAGTCACCGGGAGTTAAAGCCGCATTTAATACAACTTTGTTAGAGGCGGAGGTTCCGTTCAAAACGAAATAAGTCTTATCGGCATTGAATACCTTAGCGGCAGCTTTTTGAGCGGTTAGCGGTGCACCTTCATGAATTAGAAGGTCGCCCATCGCAACGTCAGCATTGCAAAGGTCAGAGCGGAAAAGCTCTTCACCGAAAAAGTCATAGAATGCGCGGCCGGCCGGATGGCGGCGGAAGTATGCGCCTCCCTGATGTCCCGGGCAGTCAAACTGGGACTTTCCTTTGTATACGTATTGGGCGAGGGCACCGAAGAAAGGAGGAAGGAGCTTGTCTTCGTAGCGTTTGGCAGCTTCATCGATTTGACGGCCGAAAAGACGTCTGTCTGTAAGGTCATCGTTGATCACACCGACCACGTGACCGACGAGTTCTTCCGGAGTGGTGTCTTCATCGCGGAGATAAAGAAAAACAGGAATTTCCAAGGCGGTGGCATTAACCTTGTTTAACCCGCCTTTCCGATAGTCTTCAATGTCGATAACAACAGCGGAGACTTCAGTAAAGTCAGCATTTGAGAGGCAAACGACTTCACGTTCAACCTGAAGTTTATCTTTCAGTAATGCAGAAGCTGCGACTTTAAGTTTTTGCATAATAGTAGTCCTCCAGATTTATTTAATAAGGTAAATAAATCCGCATCGTAATTAAATGAATTGTGGTATTGGCTTTTCTCGGTAATACCCCCTCCCTATGAACAAGCGTCAAAAAGGCTTGAACACTAAGAGATTTCGCGGAAGAAATTAAGAGAAAAGCAATTCGAGCCGAACCGATAAAGAATCGGCCGGAGGACTAGATGTCGGATTCGGAGAGGAATTTATTGAAGGAGAAGCAATCACGCATCGTAAACCGCGTGAGGTGTAACGTGCGGCGCATGCCTATGTTGAATAGGCACTTGCCAATGTTAAATATGCACATAGCAGTAATCCCAATTGTCATGTCTGTCAAACAACAGACATAAGCATTCTGACAGCAAAATTTCTAGAAGTCAATAGATTGTTACGAAATTTAGAGAAGATGAAAATTCTTATAAATTAGCTAATTAGCAAAAAATAAACTCAAAATGGGATTTTATAATTAGAGGGGTTGATGATAATTGTTGATAAATATTAAACAAAGATTAAATTTGGAATAGAGAGGATTTTTTAAGGATATATCCTTCTAGAAAGTTAAGGAGTTGTTTCAGACCGATGTTTTACTTTTTCCGAAAACAAACCTCATCAGCTTATGTAATGTGCTAATTTTTATTTTATTCCGAGAGTGTCCAGCCAAGGGTGATTTTATAAATTTGAATTATTGATATTTAAATCACCCTGCGTGCTTGAGAAAATAAGGTGCCGAAGCTTAATTGAGAGGGGTTTGGTTTGAAAGTGAACTTAAAATGGATGTCTCCTTAGAACTCATCTAAAGCAGAGAAGACTGAGGTCGAGGCAATCTGACCAGATCGGATGATCGGAAAACCGATGTCTTAGGATTCGTTCTAAACTTTTCAAATTCAAAGGATTCTTTAGGCAGACACCACCTTGAAAGTCATCAGATTCCCTAATTCTCCGTTTGAACTGCATCAGCCCTTTGAGGCGGCCGGAGATCAGCCTCAGGCAATCAAAGAACTCGTCGAAGGCATCGAGGACGGCCTGACGGCCCAGACGCTGCTTGGCGTGACGGGTAGCGGCAAAACCTACACCATGGCGAACGTTATCGCTCGAACCGGTCTGCCGACGCTCATCATGGCGCCGAATAAAACCCTTGCCGCTCAGCTCTACGCGGAAATGAGGGACTTTTTCCCAAACAACGCGGTGGAGTATTTCGTCAGTTACTACGACTACTATCAGCCCGAAGCTTACGTCCCTCAGCGTGATCTGTTTATTGAAAAAGATTCTGCTATCAATGAACACATCGAGCAGATGCGTCTGTCGGCTTCAAAGAGCGTGCTCGAACGCCGTGATGTGATCATTGTCGCGACCGTGTCTGCCATCTACGGTATCGGTAAGCCGGAGTCCTATACCGAGATGCGTCTTATCCTGAAAGTCGGTGATAAGACTGAACAGCGCGACTTGATCTCGCACTTGGTCCGCATCCAGTACGAACGCAACGACATGGAATTTACGCGAGGTAAGTTCCGCGTCCGCGGTGACACGATTGACGTGTTCCCAGCCGAACACTCGGAAATGGCGCTCCGTATCGAACTCTTTGATGACGAAATCGAAGCAATGTATTTCTTCGATCCGCTGACCGGTAAAACACGCCAGAAGGTAGACCGCTTCGCGATCTATCCGACGTCTAACTATGTCACGCCGAGAAACGATATTCTCCGAGCGATTGAAGCCATCAAGGATGAGCTCAGAGACCAGGAGACAAAATTCATCGAGAGCGGCAAGCTGCTTGAGGCGCAGCGCATCCGCGAAAGAACGCTCTTTGACTTAGAAATGCTCCACGAAGTGGGCTTCTGCAAAGGCATTGAGAACTACAGCCGCCACTTGGCCGGCGGTCTGCCCGGAGAGCCGCCTCCTACCTTGATCGACTATCTGCCGAAAGATGCGCTGATGTTCTTCGACGAATCTCACGTTCTGTTAGGTCAGATCGGTGGTATGTACCGCGGCGACAGTGCCAGAAAAGAAACCCTCGTCACCTACGGCTTCCGTCTTCCGAGCGCTAAAGACAATCGTCCGCTTCGTTTTGACGAATTCGAAAGCAAGATGCGCCGAGCGATCTTTGTCTCGGCCACTCCTGCAGACTACGAGCTGAATCATTCTTCTCAGATCGTGGAGCAGGTGGTGCGCCCGACCGGCCTCGTAGACCCGGAAGTAGAAGTACGTCCGGCTACGGCTCAGGTTGACGATGTGCTCGGCGAAATCAAAGAAAGAATTCCGAAGGGCCAGCGCATTCTGATTACAACGCTGACCAAGCGCATGGCAGAAGACTTAACCGACTTCCTGCAGGACAACGGTATCAAGGTGCGTTACCTGCACTCGGACATCGATACGGTGGAACGCGTAGAAATTATTCGAGACCTTCGTGCCGGTGTCTTCGATGTTCTGATCGGCATTAACTTATTGAGAGAAGGCTTGGATATTCCGGAAGTGGCACTGATCGCGATCTTAGATGCTGATAAGGAAGGCTTCCTGCGAAGCGAACGTTCTCTTATTCAGACGATCGGCCGTGCCGCGCGAAACGTTGAAGGCAAAGCCATTCTATACGCCGATACGATTACGGACTCCATGCGCCGAGCGATGGACGAAACGGCTCGACGCAGAGAAAAGCAGACTGCTTACAACGTGGCGCATAACATCACGCCGAAGAGCGTCAAGAAAGAAATCCGTGACATTATTGACGGTGTCTACAAGAGCGATAACCTCGAAAATGAATTCGGATTGGTGGACGGTCAGGATTACGAAAAAATGGGTCCGAAGGAACTGGCACGCGAAATCAAACAGCTCGAAAACGAAATGTTTGAGCATGCTAAGAATCTCGAATTCGAAAAAGCCTCGGAAGTCCGTGATAAATTGGCTTCAATTCGTAAACAAGTTTTCGGCGCGACGCCCGGAAAAGATGAGGAAGGTGCAAAAGAGAACGTATAGGTGCTCATTTTGAGTTGAATTATTGGTAATTACCCTATACATTTTTGCAAAAAGCGTTTGGGGCTCGTAAGCTATTGCAACCTGCCTGCGGTGTACGCGAGAGAGGTGTGATTAATTCGTCAATTAAGAAGAATGCAAAAAACATGGTAAAAGTTTTATTTGTGTGCATGGGGAACATTTGTCGTTCCCCTACGGCTGAAGCAGTTTTTAAGAAAATGGTGAAGGAAGCCGGACTGACTGACAAAGTAATCGTGGATTCTGCCGGTACACATGGTTATCACGTCGGAGAGGCGCCGGACGTGCGCGCTCAGATTGCAGGCCGTAAGCGCGGATATGACTTATCCGAACTTAGGGCTCGTCAGATTACATCCGACGACTTTAGAGAGTGCGACTTCATTTTGGCGATGGACTGGGAAAATCTGACCGCCATGCAGCAGATCTGCCCTCCGATGTACAAACACAAGCTGGCGCTCCTGATGCGCTACGCAACCGAATACGACACGGCCGTGGTGCCTGATCCGTATTACGGCGGCAACGAAGGCTTCAACACGGTGCTTGATTACTGTGAGGACGCCTGCGAAGGCCTGCTTGAAGTTGTTAAGAAACGCGCTTCCGTCTACATTCCCGGCTCAGCTCTGTAGCCGCTGAAAATTCATTTTCCTTCTTAGCCCTCTTCGGAGGGCTTTTTCAATTCCGACTATTGCGCTCGGAAATAAAACGGTCTATTATTTCCGACTAAATGAATCGGAATAAAGATGAAACTCACTACTAAAGGCCGTTTTGCCGTCACCGCAATGCTTGATATTGCTCTCCATGACCCGGAAGAGTACGTATCCATCGCTGCGATCGGGGACAGACGTCATCTTTCAAGCGCCTATCTTGAGCAGATCTTCGGAAAGCTGCGCAGAGCCGGCCTCCTTGAAGGTGTGCGCGGCCCTGCCGGCGGATACCGTTTGGCCAAACCTGCGGATCAGATCACGGTGATCGATATTTTGGAAGCCGTGGACGACCCTCTCGAGAAAGCCAGCTGCGATAAAAACAGAGCCGTCTGCGACGGAGAAGGTGAGTGCATCACATTCGATCTTTGGGAAAGCCTCAACGAGGAAATCCGCAAGTTCCTGAAAGGGATCTCGCTGAAAAACCTGGCTGACAAGAAAAAGCTCAAAGATCAGGGCTTAAGCCCCGTATCCATTATCAAACCGAAGGTTTAATAAATCCCCAATTTATCTCTTCATTGGAGCTAATCATGAAGTTCCCTATTTACCTTGATTATTCTGCGACTACGCCTGTGGATCCTCGTGTCGTCGATAAGATGATTCCTTTCCTCTACGAGAATTTCGGCAACGCTGCCAGCACGAGCCACGAATACGGCTGGAAGGCTAAAGAAGCTGTTGAAAACGCCCGTGCCGAAGTTGCAGCACTAATCAATGCCGATCCGAAAGAAATCGTTTGGACTAGCGGCGCCACCGAAAGCGACAACCTCGCGATCAAAGGTGCAGCTCGTTTCCATAAGGACAAAGGCAAGCATTTAATCACGGTAAAGACCGAACACAAAGCCGTGCTGGACTCCATGCGAGAACTTGAACGCGAAGGCTTTGAAGTGACATACATGGACGTCGGCAAGGACGGACTTTTGGACCTCGACGCTTTGGCCAAAGCCATGCGTCCGGATACTACCTTGGTTTCCGTGATGGCCGTCAACAATGAAATCGGCGTCATTCAAGACATCGAAAAAATCGGTGAAATGTGCCGTGAACGCGGAATCCTGTTCCACGTCGACGCCACTCAGGCCGCCGGCAAGATCCCTCTGGATATGGAAAAACTCAAGGTTGATCTGATGAGCCTTTCCGCCCACAAGCTCTACGGACCGAAGGGAATGGGCGCTCTTTATGTTCGCCGCAAACCGCGTGCTCGTATTGAAGCCATCATTCACGGCGGCGGTCACGAAAGAGGCATGCGCTCAGGCACACTCGCCACACACCAGATCGTCGGTATGGGCGAAGCCTACAGACTGTGCCGCCTGGAAATGGACGAGGAAATGAAGCGTATCGGCGCTCTTCGCGACAGACTTTGGAAAGGCTTGAGCGAAATCGAAGCCGTTCATGTCAACGGAAGCATGGAACACAGAGCTCCTTTCAACCTCAACGTCAGCTTCGCGTTTGTTGAAGGTGAAGCCCTCATGGCCAGCTGCCCTGAAATCGCAGTTTCCTCCGGTTCTGCCTGCACCTCGGCCAGCTTGGAACCGTCCTACGTTCTGCGTGCCCTCGGTATTGATGACGAACTCGCCCACAGCTCCATTCGCTTCAGCTTAGGCCGTTTCACGACGGAAGAAGAGATTGACTACACCGTCAAGCTCATCAAAGAAAAGGTTGCACAGCTTCGTGAAATGTCCCCGCTTTGGGAGATGTACAAGGAAGGCGTGGACATGAAACAAGTTAAATGGACAGAACACTAACAAGGAAAGAAAAGAATGCAATACAGCGATAAAGTGATGGATCATTTCCAGCACCCCAGAAATGTCGGCAGACTGGATAAAAACGATCCGAACGTCGGAACCGGTACACGCGGCGCCCCCGCCTGCGGCGACGTTTTAAGCCTGCAGATCAAGGTCAACGACAACGGCGTGATCGAAGACGCTAAGTTCAAAACCTACGGCTGCACCAGTGCCATCGCTTCCAGCTCTTTGGTCACCGAACTGATCAAGGGCAAGACCTTGGAAGAAGCCGAACAGCTCAAAAATACGGCAATTGCCGAAGAACTTGAGCTTCCTCCCGTCAAAATCCACTGTTCCATTCTTGCGGAAGACGCCATCAAGGCCGCAGTGGAAGACTATCGCCAGAAACAGGCTCAGATTAAGGATAAATAATGTCGGTTACATTGACAGAAAAAGCAGCTTCTCACGTTGAAGAATTCCTTCGCAAACGCGGCAAAGGCGTCGGCCTCAGAGTCGGTGTCAAAACCAGCGGCTGCTCCGGTATGGCTTACGCATTAGAGTTTGCAGACAAAATCGAACCCGAAGATCAGGTGTACGAAAGCTACGGGATCAAAGTAATTGTTGATCCCAAGAGCCTGCCCTATATCAACGGAACCGAACTGGACTTTGTCCGTGAAGGTCTCAATACTGGATTCAAATTCAAGAACCCGAACGAGAAAGAAAGCTGCGGCTGCGGCAAGTCTTTCCATGTCTAACTGAAACGGAGGCGCTATGGCGGCGATGAATCCTTTTGAAATTTTCGGTTTGAAACCACAGTTCAGAATCGATAAACAAAAGTTGGATGAAAAGTATTTTGAAATCCAAAAAAAGGTTCATCCCGACCGTTTTGCTTCGGCAAGCGATACTGAAAAGCGCGTTGCTCAGCAGTGGGCAACGCTGATTAATGACGCTTTTCAGAAGCTCAGCGATCCGATCCAGCGAGGTAAAGCCCTTTGCGCGCTGCGAGGACACCTCATTGACGAAGACAGCAGCGGTTCGATTTCTGAAGAGTTTCTTCTTGAGCAGCTGGAACGCCGAGAGGCGATCTCAGATGCAAAGGATTCCGGGAATACGGCTGAGCTGGAAGTGCTGAAGAAAGCGATTGAAAAAGAAAAGGACGAGCTGCTCAACGAGGTGGCAGACGCGTTCGATGTGAAATCTGATGTCTCGCTGGCGGCAGAAGATTTAAAAAAGGTTATGTTTTTAAATCGCCAGCTACTGGATTTTGAATAATGTCACTTCTGCAAATTGCCGAACCGGGAATGTCGACAGCACCGCACGAAGAGCGGTTTGCTGTCGGTATTGATTTGGGCACCACGAATTCATTGGCGGCCACCGTTAGAAACGGTTCTCCCGAAGTTCTCGTTGACGAAAAGAATCAGAAACTGCTTCCTTCTGTTGTCCACTACGAAAAGAATGGATGCGTGGTTGTTGGTGAAGAAGCCCGTTCACGTGCAGAAGCAGATCCGCTCAACACGATCTCAAGTGTCAAGCGTTTGATGGGCCGAAGCGCTTCTGAGCTGCAGAATAACCGCTACATGCCCTATGACTTCATCAAAGGCGAGGGCATGGTGAAGCTCAACACGGCACAAGGCGCGAAGAGTCCGGTTGAAGTATCAGCAGAAATCTTAAAAGTCCTTAAAAAACGCGCCGAAGACGCCTTAGGCGGCGAACTTGTCGGCGCTGTTGTGACGGTACCGGCTTACTTTGATGACGCTCAGCGTCAGGCGACTAAAGACGCCGCAAAGCTTGCCGGTCTGAATGTTCTTCGTCTTTTGAGCGAACCGACGGCGGCCGCTTTGGCTTACGGCCTCGATACCGGCGCCGAAGGTCTTTACATCGTTTATGACTTGGGCGGCGGCACGTTTGACGTCTCCGTCCTCCGTCTGCGCAAAGGCGTTTTTGAGGTGCTCGCCACCGGCGGCAACAGCCAGTTAGGCGGCGATGATTTTGACCAGCGTCTCTACTGCTGGGTCATTGACCAGGCAGGTCGTCCGCTGCTGACGCATTCCGACAGCCGCATGCTGATGGCAAAAGCCAAGGCAGCCAAAGAAACGCTGACGACGGAAAAGAAAGCAACGATTCACGCCAAGATTTCCGGCGACAGAATCATCAATGTCACGATTACGCGCGAAGTCTTTGATTCGATCACGCACCACTTAGTAGCAAGAACCATCGAAGCCACGAAACAGACATTAAAGGACGCAGGTCTCAAACGCGATGAAGTAAAAGGTGTCGTGCTTGTCGGCGGCTCAACGCGCATGCCCTGCATCCGCAAGGCAGTGGCCGATTATTTTGACCGCGAACCGCTTACCGATATTGACCCGGATGAAGTGGTGGCAATCGGCGCTGCGCTTCAGGCAAACCTGCTTGCCGGCAACCGCAGCGACGAAGACTGGCTGCTTCTTGACGTCACGCCGCTTTCCTTGGGTCTTGAAACCATGGGCGGTCTCGTTGAAAAAGTCATTCCCCGCAACACGCCGATTCCTGTAGCCATGGCTCAGGACTTCACAACCTTCAAGGACGGTCAGACCGCGATGTCGATCCATGTCCTTCAGGGTGAACGTGACTTGGTAGAAGAGTGCCGTTCTTTGGCCAAATTCTCTTTGCGCGGTATTCCGCCGAAAGTTGCAGGAGCCGCTCGTATTCGTGTGACGTTCCAGGTGGATGCTGACGGACTGTTGTCGGTCACGGCCCGCGAACAAACCACGGGCGTGGAAGCATCTGTCACGGTCAAACCTTCTTACGGTCTGTCGGAAGATGAAATCAGCCGCATGCTGGAAGATTCCTTTGGTCACGCCGAAGAAGATATGAAGCTTCGCGAATTACGCGAGCAGAAAGTGGAAGCCGCTCGCCTTTTGGAAAGCATTTATTCCGCATTGTCGTCCGACGCCGACCTTCTCAATGAGGCTGAGCGCGCTCAGATCGACGCCATGATTCAACATCTCGAGACGGTTCGCGCGCAAGATGACAAAGATGAAATTAAAAATTCGATTTCAGCGCTGTCCGAGGGAACGAAAGACTTTGCTGCACGTCGAATGAACCGTACGATCTTGGAAGCACTCCAAGGCAAATCTGTTGACGAGGTTTAAAAATGCCGAAAGTAACCATTTTACCGCATCCTGGAATCTGTCCGAACGGGGCTGAGTTTGAAGTCCCCGAAGGTGCAAACTTAGCTAAAGCTTTGGTCGCAAACGGCGTCAATATTGACCACGCCTGCGAGTTCTCCTGCGCCTGCACGACTTGCCACTGCTACATCGACAAGGGCTTTGATTCTTTGGAACCGGCAGAAGACGATGAAGAAGATCTGCTTGACCAGGCTTGGGGTCTGAAATCGAACTCACGCCTGACTTGCCAGACAAAAGTCGGCAAAGAAGACATTACCGTTGAAATTCCGAAATACTCCCGTAATCACGCCAGAGAGAACGAGTAATGAAGCTGACTTGGAAGGATCCGCGTGCGATTGCGGAAGAGCTGTATGACGAAAATCCGGACTTAGATCCGCTGACGATCAGCTTTGAGAAGATGCATGCAATGATCGTCGCGCTCCCGGATTTTGATGATGATCCGGAAGCAAGCAACGAAAAAATACTGGAAGCCATCCTGGTCGCTTGGATGGACGAAAGAGATTAGCGTTTAGACGGCCGGCTGATCCAAAAGATCAAGCAGGCCTTCCTGCCAGGCTAAGCCGGCTAAAACAGCAAGGGACGATTCGAATGTGAATCGTCCTTTTTCTATGCGCTCAATAATCGCTTCGGGTTCTAAGAGTTCAAAGCGCTCGACCTCGCCGTCCATGTTGTGAGGATGGAAAGAGTCTTCAACATAAGCATTGCAGATGTAAGCGATTTCTCGCATCCAGCCTTCATGAACGGGACGCGAAATGATATTGCGCGCGCTAAAAGAGATTTCAAGGGAACCCGGTGTCACACCGGCTTCTTCAAATGCTTCGCGTTCCATAGCAAGCCCGAAAGGCTCGCCTGCTCCGACTAGACCCGCAGCACAGTTATCCCAATAACCAGGGCCGATCGCTTTCTTGAAAGAACGCTGAGCCACCCACATCCTGCCGTCACGCGTGAACGGATTCAAGTGAACGGCAAAGGTGTTAAAGGCGAAGGGACGGCACATTGCACGCTCAATAACAGTCAAAGGCGACTCGCAGGCAATGTCATCCGAAGCAGTAACGGAAAGCAGTTCATCTCGCCAGGCAAAGACTTTGTCCGTGCCTTTATAAAGGTGCGAAATCGCTGCCAGACGGCGCGAAGCCTGTCCGGAGTCTTCCGCGGTAAATACGAAAGCATCCGGACGGACGTCACAGAAGCGAAAGGTACTCGCTAAAAACTCGGCATCAGTTCGTTCAATGTGCCCGGCTCGTACGTCGTTAAAGTAAAACGGAATACGAGAGGAGGGCACGGGAACTTCGGCCATGTCGTAAAGCTCTTTTAACAGAGCGGCGATTTTCAGCTTCCTTTCGCTCATGATTCTTAGGCCTCAGGACGCATATGCGGGAAGAGCAGAACGTCACGGATGCTCGGAGAGTCGGTAAGCAGCATGACAAAGCGGTCTAAGCCCACGCCGCAGCCGCCTGTCGGAGGCAGACCGTATTCCAGTGCGCGGACGTAGTCGGCGTCGTAATACATGGCTTCATCATCGCCGCTGGCTTTCAGTTTTGCCTGAGCCATGAAGCGAGCAGCCTGATCCTGCGGGTCGTTCAGCTCGGAGAAGCCGTTGGCGGTTTCGCGACCGGCCATGAAGAGTTCGAAACGCTCGGTGATGCCGGGAACCTTGTCGGAGGCGCGAGCCAGCGGAGAAATTTCAACCGGGTAGTCAATGATGTAAGTCGGCTGAATGAGTTTGGATTCAGCAACGGCTTCAAATATGGCCATCTGCAAAGCGCCGACGCCGGCGTCAGCCTTAGCAGGTTCACCCAGGCGCTTGAGTTCTTCCTGCATGAAGTCCTTGTCTTCGAGCTGCTCAGGGGTGTACTGAGGAGCGTACTTCAGAACGGCTTCCTTAGCAGTCAGGCGATCAAACGGTTTTGTGAGGTCGATGGTATGACCCTGATACTGAATGACAGCGGTACCGATAGTCTTTTCAGCGACGGTGCGCAGAAGTTTTTCGGTGTAGTCCATGAGCCAGTGGTATTCCTTGTAGGCTGCATAGAACTCCATCATTGTGAATTCAGGGTTGTGGCGAACGTCAACGCCTTCGTTGCGGAAGGAGCGGTTGAGTTCAAAAACGCGTTCAAAGCCGCCGACCACTAAGCGCTTCAGATAAAGTTCCGGAGCAATACGCAGATACATATCCATGTCGAGCGCATTGTGGTGTGTGATGAACGGCTTAGCGTTCGCACCGCCGGGGATCGGATGGAGCATCGGAGTTTCCACTTCCATGAAGTGATGTTCCATCATGAATTTACGGGTTTCGGCGATGGCCTTGGAACGGATCATGAAGGTGCGACGTGTGCTTTCGTTCATGATCAGGTCAACATAGCGCTGACGATAACGGGTTTCCGGATCGGAGAGACCGTGGAATTTGTCGGGGAGCGGACGAATGTTCTTGGTCAGCAGACGGAAGTTCTTAACGCGGACGGAAAGCTCGCCGGTCTTGGTGAAGAACAGTGTGCCTGTAGCGCCGACGATATCTCCGATATCAACCATCTTCTTGAAGAAGTCGTAAGTTTCATCGCCGACTTCAGCCTTGGTGATGAAGAACTGGATGTGATCGGTACCGTCTTTAACGGTCAGGAAGCTGGCTTTGCCCATGACGCGCTTGAGCATGACGCGGCCGGCGACAGTGACTTCGACCGGAGCAGCTTCAAGCTCTTCCGGAGTTTTGCTGCCGTTGGCAGCGCGCACTTCTTCAATGCGGTCTTTCTGAACGAAATCATTCGGATAAGCAACGCCTTCGGCTCTGAGTTTGTCGAGTTTGGCTAAACGTTCGGCAATGATATGGTTCTCAGTCTCAAGAACGTCTTCTTTTTTGACGGTTTCTTTCTGGTTTTCCACTTTAGTCTCCAACAGAAATATTGCGAATATCCGAGATGGGCTCTTTGCCGAACTCGTCGCTGTTGAGGTAATTTAAAAGTCGTTTGGCAGTGTCTTCGGGGCTCTGAAGTTTTCCGTCTTTCTCTAAGTCGATAAACCGGTCAACGTTCGGAAAATCTTCCTTAGACGAAGCACGGATGCTGCCCTGCATGCCAGTGTTCACAACGCCCGGAGCGACGGCGCTAAGGCGTGCGGGATTGGGTTTGCCAAGCTGATCTTCAGCTGTGACGGCGGTAAAGCGGTCAAGCGCTGCTTTGGTTGAACAGTACATGGCCCAGCCCGGAACGGACTTGCGGCCGGCGCCGGAAGAGATATTCATGACGCGGCGCTCGCCTTTCCAGCTGCGCGTTTCATTCAGGAAAGCCTGAGTCAGAAGCACCGGGATTTCAAAGTTAACGCGAATGCAGTCAACGGCAACCTGCGGGGAAGCGTTTTCGATCGGACCGACAGGACCCAGCACGCCGGCGTTGTTGATCAGAATCAGACGGTCATGTTCGGCGTATTCCTTATCGGAAAGCAGCCACATCAAAAGCTCGACGGCGCCTTTACGGTCAAGCAGGTCAGCCGTAAACTGGATGAAATTGCAGCCGATCTTATCGGCTTCTTCCACCAAAGCCTTGGAAGGACGGCGTTCCATCGTCACGACGGTGTCGCCGGCCTTAAGCGACTGACGGGTTAATTCAAAGCCGAGCCCTTTAGAGGCGCCGGTAATAATGGTGAGAGTCTTCACGCTCAAACTCCTTGCTTGAGGCTGGCCTCGATAAAGGATTCCAAAGCACCGTCTAAAACGGCAGTCGTGTTGCCGGTTTCGACATTGGTACGCAGGTCTTTGACGCGGGACTGATCCAACACGTAAGAACGGATCTGGTGACCCCAGGAAATATCGCTCTTGTTGTCTTCCAATGCCTGCTGGGTAGCCTGGCGTTTGCGGAGCTCGGCTTCATAAAGACGGCTCTTCAAAATCGTCATGGCCTCTTCCTTGTTCTGATGCTGGCTTCGGCTGGTCTGGCTGACAGCGACTATGCCGGTCGGGATATGCGTGATACGGACGGCGGAGTCGGTCTTCTGAATGTGCTGACCGCCGGCGCCGGAGGCGCGGAACGTGTCAATGCGCAGATCGGCCGGATTGACTTCGATTTCGAAAGAATCGTCGACTTCGGGAACGACGAACACAGAAGCAAAAGAAGTATGACGGCGTGCGTTGGAGTCGAACGGGCTCTTGCGAACTAAGCGGTGAATACCGGTTTCGGTTCTGAGCCAGCCGTAGGCATAGTCGCCGGTGATTTTGATCGTGCAGCCTTTAATGCCGGCCACATCTCCTTCGGTTTCTTCAACAATCTCGGGCTTAAAGCTTTGGCGTTCCGCAAACTTGATATACATGCGCTCAAGCATGCTCGCCCAGTCCTGCGCTTCGGTTCCGCCGGCGCCGGCCTGAATTTCCAGGAAGCAGTTGGCTTCGTCATGTTCCTGATTGAACATGCGCTGGAATTCGAGATGTTCGACCTCTTTCTTGAGGTTGTTGATATCGGCTTCTACCGCTTCCAGAGAGGCGTCATCGTCCTCTTCTTTGGCCATTTCAAATAATTCCAAAGCATCGGAAAGGCCGGTAGTTAGGTGTTTGATGGTAAGGACAACGTCTTCGAGACGTTTCTTTTCTTTGCTCAGCTGCTGAGCTCGCTCTTGATCAGACCAGATGCTCGGGTCCTCGAGCGCTTGATTAACTTCTTCTAAACGACGCTCTTTCTGGTCGTAGTCAAAGATACCTCCGCAGCTCTTCAGTGCGAGCTTGAAGGTCCTCGGCGGTGGTGCCGATTAGGTTTAAACGTTCAACTTCCATTTCTTAACGCGTTGATATTAAAAAGAACCCTCAATTATATAAGAGCGGACCCAATCCTTAACTCGTTGAGCGGGCGGAAATGGGTCCGTTTTTTGTCAATTGTGTAAGTTTGTTTGCACGACAGAAAACCGCTAGGCCGTCCAGTCCTCAAACTCGTCTTCCATACCTTCGATGATGAGCTGCACCGACTGACGTCCTCGGAAGTCATTGATGTCGAGCTTGTAAGCTAAACGCACGGTCGGAGGCAGTTCGCGTTTGTGGCGGAACCAAATGGCCTGAATCTCTCTGCCGTCGACTTCAAGAGAGAGCTTCAGATGCTGATCTTTCAAGACTCTCTGAGAAAGTACCTTGAACTGATTGGCAAAGAGCGGTTCCGGGAAAGCCTGACCCCAGACGTGCTTGCGGATGGCTTCAACGAGTTCAATGTTGAAGTCGGAAGCTCTGAGCTCGCCGTCTGTGACGATGTTGCGCTCGAACATTTCCGGATCGGAAAGTTCTTTGACAGCGCGGGCAAAGAGCTCCTTGAATTCATCAAATGCATCCTTACGGATCGTAAGACCTGCAGCCATCGCGTGACCGCCGAATTTCAGGATCAGCCCCGGACTCAGTTTGCTGACACGATCCAATGCATCGCGCAGATGAATGCCGGGAATAGAGCGCCCCGAGCCTTTAAGCACATGCTCGCCGTTTTCTTCCGACGGAGCAAACGCAATGACCGGGCGATAAGTTTGTTCTTTGATGCGGGAGGCTACTAAACCGATGATGCCGGCGTGCCAGTCGTCACCCTTAAGAACGATGGAATTGCTGTCATCGACGGAAATCGTCTGTAGGGACAGAATAGCGTCGGATTGCATGGATACTTCGCGGTTGCGGCGCTCGGCATTGATTTGGTCGAGTTCTTTTGCGTAAAAGAGCGCCGTGTTGTAGTCGTAGCTTGTCAGACACTCAACACCCTTGTTGATGCTGTCCAAACGACCTGCGGCGTTGATGCGGGGCCCGAGGATGTAGCCCAAGTCATTGGCACTGATGCGATGCGCATTCTTGCCTGCTACGGAGAGCAGGGCGCTCACGCCGGGCTGCATTTTGCCGGCGCGAATGCTGTCCAAGCCTTTGGAAACGAGGATTCGGTTGTTGCGGTCTAACGGGACAACGTCGGCAACCGTACCCAAGGCCACCAAATCAATGAGATGCTGAAGATTAGGCTGTTTTCCGTTCGGGTAAGCGCCTTTGGCGCGGAGTGCGGAGCGCACGGCGATTAACACGTAAAAGATGACGCCCACACCCGCCAAAGATTTGCTCGGGAAGGTATCTCCGCGCTGATTCGGATTGACGACGAGGGTGTCGGGGATTTCATCGCCGGGCAGGTGGTGGTCGGTAACGACGGCCTCGATTCCGAGGGTTTTAGCATGTTCAACCGCAGCCACCGAAGAAATTCCGTTGTCTACGGTAATGATGAGTTCGGCGCCGGCAGCGGCTGCTCGATCGACAAGCTGAGGAGACAGGCCGTAGCCGTCCTTGTCACGGTCCGGGATTAAATAAGAGACATTGAAGGCGCCGAGCGCCTGCAGTCCCAGAATACCGACGGAAACAGCAGTCGCGCCGTCACAGTCGTAGTCCCCAATGATTACGATCTTTTTCTGCTTCCAGATGGCATCGGCAATCGCTTCTCCGGCTTCTCTGCAGTTTTTAAGGTCCCACGGAGAAAGCATTTCCTTGAATTCGTAATCAAGGTCGGACGGGCTGGTGACGTGTCTGGCCGCTAAAGCGCGGGCCAGAGGTTCGGGAAAGCCGCGGTTGGTGAGCGCCTGAACGACATTTCGGTCAAATCGGCGAATCGTTATTTTGGTCATAACTTTTTAGTGTTCTTTAGCGGCCGGAGTTCAGCCATGCTTCTGTGTAATTTTTTGGGCTCTTCCAAAAGGCAAAAGAAGATTTTTGTTCCTGAAGTTTTTCAATGACGCTGACGCGCAGACCATCGGAGGCGACCAGGCGGGGATGATATTTTTCAAATCCTTTTGCCGTGGCGGTCAGGTGCTCCATGCGCTTAACGGCGCGTGTCCATGCGGCACTCCAGCGCGCAGGATCCGTTTTGACGGATGGATCGTTAAAGTCATCCAGGATGCAGAGACGGTCGCCTTCAGGACAGTCGGGCCAAACAGCCGTCGAAGATTTAATGTAGGCCCGCGCAATGCCCGCCGCCTCAGAGATCCCGCGAATCGTGGGATCGCTTGTCAGAGCACAGCGAATCTGAGTGTAGGGAAGAAGCTGCTCCTCAAAAGCTCCGCCGTTGATCCAGAAACCTTCAACCGGAGGCCGTCCGGCTTTTGCTCTGTATTCATTGAAAACGCTTTTTGCAAGACTTTCTTCGATGACTCGAGTGATTTCAGTCCATTCAGCGGCTTCGGGACCAGCCGGCTGTGCTGCCGGTTTGTCTTCCTGAGCAAGCCACGGAGTAATCAGAACCTGCCATGCTTTTTTGCGCGCGAGGAAAAAGCGTCCGTCCAAAACCTGCACTTCAAAATTAAACTGACGAGCAATCGGATTCAAAAGGTCTCTGAGGTCGCACTCTTCATCGATATCAAAGACATCACCGGCGCTTTTAAGCACGCCGTTTTCTTTGCGGTAGCCGTTTAAAGCCCAAAATTCCTGATGGACTTTCGGACCTCCAAGACCTTTCCAAAGATAGGGAGCGGACGGGGCAAGATTTTCGCGCTGAGTCAGAAGCATCCATACCCACTGCATCGAAGCAAAACCGCTGAGCGCCGGGTTTTCAAAAATCGTGGCGACCTTCGGTTCTCCGAAACCTTCAAGGAAATTCCGCAAAACGGGCGGATAGGCGTCCTTTCCTAACGCTTTAATTTCATTAGGAGAAGGCAGTGAATTGGGCAATAAAAATGTACATGCGGGCATAGCCTTAAATTCTAATTGTTTGATCTCACAGCTAGAATAGCCTGAACGTTTAGTTGGATAAAATTTGTGAAAAATAAACCTTTATCCGGTCTGCCCTTCGAGTGGATGATCGGTCTGCGATATACACTGTCGCGCCGCAAAGGACGCAGCGACGGATTCGTATCGTTCATATCAGCCATGTCGATGGCTTCCATAGCCTTGGGCGTCATGGCCCTCATCATAGTCTTATCCGTGATGAACGGTTTCCAGAAAGAAGTTCGAGACAAGATGCTCTCCGTGCTTTCGCATGCCGAAGTGCTTTCGATCGGAGCTCCGATTCCGGACTGGCAGAAGACTGCCGCAGAACTGAAGAAGCAGCAGCCGGAGATCATCGGCGCAGCGCCTTTCTTAAGGGGGCAGGGACTGCTCACGAGCGGCACCAACGTGCGCGGTGTCCAGTTCAACGGCATTGATCCTGAGACGGAATCTCAGGTCAGCGATGTCGCAAAAAATATGAAGATCGGGCGCCTCTCTGATTTAAAACCCGGTGAATTCAAGATCATTCTCGGCACGGACTTAGCCAGAATGCTCGGCGTGATCCCCGGAGAAAAGGTCAACGTGATGGTGCCTCAGGGACAGTTCACGCCGGCCGGAACCATGCCTCGCATGCGCCAGTTCACGGTCGCAGGCGTCTTTAATTCCGGCCACTACGAGTTTGACAGTGCAATGAGCTTCATCAATCTCACGGACGCCGAAAAACTCATGCGTACTCAAACACCCGGAGGCATTCGACTGAAGCTCTCCAACATGCAGGATGCACCGAGAGTCGCCGCTGAACTCAATAATCAAATGCCGCCGGGTCTTTTGGCAACCGATTGGTCTCGTCAGAATCGGACTTGGTTTGCGGCCGTTCAAGTCGAAAAACGCATGATGGGCATCATTTTGTTCCTGATCGTTTTAGTAGGCGCGTTTGGTCTAGTCTCTTCATTAGTGATGACCGTCAACTCCAAACGCAGCGACATCGCAATCCTTCGAACCCAAGGCGCAACGCGCGGTTCGATCATGCGCATCTTTATGGTTCAGGGCGCCTTCATCGGAACCGCCGGCGTGCTGATCGGTGTCGGCGTGGGGCTTCTCATTGCCTGCAATGTGGGCTCCATCGTAGGCGCGATCGAACAGCTGTTCGGCGTTCAGTTCCTGCCCAAAGAAATCTACTTTATCTCGGCAATGCCGAGTGATCCGAGGGCATCCGATGTGATCCCGATCGCCGTCTTTTCTTTCTTGCTGGCTCTTGCGGCCACTGTCTATCCGAGCTGGAGAGCGGCAAACATTCAACCGGCTGAGGCACTGAGATATGAATAACAGCGTCGTATTAAAGGCTGTCGGCCTGCAGAAAAGCTATAAAGAGGGCGGCCGACTTTTGCATGTTTTGAAAGACGTCAATCTGGAAGTTCACGAGGGCGAGTCGGTGGCAATCGTGGGCACATCCGGCTCTGGTAAAACAACGCTCCTGCAGTGCATCGGCGGTCTGGACCGTTTTGATAAAGGTTTGATCGAAATCGGCGGAGAAAACATCGCCGAACTCTCCGAGCAGCGCTTAACCGAGCTGCGCAACCGCAAACTCGGCTTTGTGTATCAGTTCCACCATCTGCTGCCGGAATTTACGGCCATGGAAAACGTGGCGATGCCGCTCAAAATCCGCCGTGAAAAAGCTTCCGTCGCGCAAAAAAGAGCGGAAAGCCTGCTCAAAGCCATGGGTCTTGCCGACCGCGTGGATCATCTGCCGAGTCAGCTTTCCGGCGGCGAACGCCAGCGTGTCGCCATTGCCCGAGCCGTGAGCGGCTCTCCGCTGTGTCTTTTGGCCGACGAGCCTACCGGCAACCTGGACGGTGAGACGGCCGAAGTCGTTATCGGCTATCTGCTCAAATTGTCGTTCTCTCAGGGCCTTGCCTTGGTCATTGTGACGCATGATCCGGATATTGCCGCGCGATGCGATCGTGTCGTGCGTTTAAAGAACGGATGCATCTTGCCTGAGGAAAACTAAATGCTTCGCTGGATTGACACCCATAACCACTTATTTGTTCTTCCCGAAGAACAGCAGAAAAAAGAAGTTTCGGAGGCCCGCAAAGTCGGCGTCGTCTCTTCTTTGGTGTGTGCTGGCGGTGTCAGTAATCTGGAAGAGGCTCGGCGCTGTGCCTATGAACATGATCAAGCCTACGCCTGCGGCATTCATCCGCTTTACATCGGATACTCCTGGAAAGAAGATCTGACAGCGTTGGAAGCCTTTCTGAAAGAGCACAGAGAAGATCCTCGTCTGGCAGCGGTAGGCGAGTGCGGTCTGGATTTCTCTGCAGCCTGCAGCGTTCCGCATGACGTTCAGGAAGAAGTGTTTTCCACGCAGTTAAAACTTGCCCGCAAATATGGTCTCCCCTTGAGTCTTCACGGCCGTGAAGCGATGGATATCGTGCTTAAATACATTCGCCGTCTGCCCCCGCAGCTCGGCATCATTCATGCGTTTAACGGCAGTATGGCCCAGGCACAGGCTTTTCTGCAGAACGGTTTTAAGCTGGGCTACGGCGGAGCGATGTCCTATGACGGCTCTAAGCGCATCCGCAAAATCTTGTCTGAACTCCCGGATGACGCCTGGGTACTTGAGACGGATTGTCCGGATATGCCGCCGAGCTGGGTGCGCGAAGAAAACAAAGAGAACCCCGAAAGCGCCCTTGCGGACACGGCCTGTTACGGCGCAGTTGCTGCGGAATTAAGAAATACGACGATAGAAGAAATCTCGGAACAGAGCATTCAAAACACACTCAAAGCGATCCCGAAATTCGGAGTGTTAATTTCCGCCTCCTGAGACGAAAAAAGTCATTTTGTTTCCTAAAAGAGGGCTTTTGCTTGGCTAATATAAAGACTGTCTCGACGATTACGGTCGCCGAGTCGGGAGAATTTGTCCTTATAAATTGCCAAGATCGGAAATGACATCCGAGTCTGCGGCAAAACTCACTCTTTTAGGAAATTAACGTGAAGCGAATTTTAGTGGCTGTCACCGGTCCCGACAGCTTCGGTGTTGTTTACACAACCTCCGATACTCTAAACAAACTCGGCTGTTCCATCATCGATATGGATCAAACGACGGTGAGAAATGAATACTCCGCCATCATGATCGTGGATAAGCCGGAGAGTGTTGGCGACGACGAAGTCGCAAAGATTATTAAAGAAGCACTGAAGGGCAAAGGCTTCGATATGTCCGTCCTCGTCCGCGATTACGTTCCGGGCGAAGCTACCGTTACCCAAGGCGAACCGTTCGTTCTGACTGTGGACGGTACCGACAGCAGGGATATTCTGACGGCGTTTACCAGAGTGTTTTATGAAGGCCGCATCAACATCGACAGTTTCAGAACAATTGAAGTAAAACTGGACGATGCCGGCAACCCTCTGCCGCAGCCGCGTGTTCTTCTGGTGTTTGAAGTCACGGTTCCTCCCGAAGTGGACAGAAAGGCTCTGAGCAGAACACTTTCCGATATCGCCCACGACCGTCATCTTTCCATGAGCATGCAGCACCGCAGAATTTTTGAAGCGGTTCATCGTGTGTCTATCGCTTAATTCAAAAAGGAATAAATCAAATGCTTACAGAACGCGAGGTCATCTCCACGCTGGATATGCTCAGAAGCGAACATTTGGATGTTCGTACCGTGACCCTGGGCTTGAACTTATTCGATTGCGCAAGCGATAACTTCGACACTTTCGCTTATCGCGTCCGCTCCAAAATTAATCGCCATGCTAAGAACCTCGTTGCCATCTGCAACGAAGTCGGCGACCGCTATGGTATTCCCGTTGTTAATAAACGTATTACGGTCTCTCCGATCGGAACCGTCTGTGCCGGATACAGCCGCGATCAGATGGTCAAAGTCTGCAAACTTTTAGATGACTGCGCCACCGACGCCGGCGTCGACTTCTTAGGCGGCTTCGGTGCCTTGGTCGAAAAAGGCATTACTCCGGGAGAAAGAAACCTGATTGACGCGCTGCCCGAAGCTTTGGCAACAACCAATCACGTTTGCTCTTCCATCAACGTCGGGCGCACCCGCACCGGCATCAATATGGATGCAGTGAAGCTGATGGGCCACAGAGTGCTGGATGTTGCTGCCGCAACTGCTGATCGCGACGGTCTCGGCTGCTGCAAGCTGGTTGTCTTCTGCAATATCCCGGAAGATGTGCCTTTCATGGCCGGCGGTTATCTGGGCGTCGGCGAAGCTGATGCCGTGATCAGCGTCGGTGTTTCCGGTCCGGGCGTTGTGAAAAAAGCAATTGACCGCGCCGTTCGCAGAAGAGGCGAGCAGGTCTCAATCACAGAAATTGCTGAAATCATTAAGACCACTGCCTTTAAGGTAACGAAGGTCGGTCAGCTGATCGGCACCGAAGTTGCTGAAAAAATGAATCTGCCTTTCGGTGTGGCTGACCTGTCTCTGGCCCCGACACCTGAGGTCGGCGACTCTGTCGGTGAAATCTTCCAGAGCGTCGGTTTGTCCTCTATCGGAGCTCCGGGCTCTACTGCTGTGCTCGCCATGCTGAACGATGCCGTGAAGAAGGGCGGTGTCTTTGCTTCCTCTTCCGTCGGCGGACTCTCCGGCGCCTTCATTCCCGTGAGTGAAGATGCGGCCATTGCCGATGCCGCCGCTAAAGGCCTCCTGACACTCGAAAAACTCGAAGCCATGACCTGCGTTTGCTCTGTCGGCCTCGATATGATCGCGATCCCGGGCGACACACCGGCTGACGTAATCTCCGCCATCATTGCCGATGAAAGCGCCATCGGTATGATCAATGCCAAGACCACGGCTGTCCGTTTGATTCCTGTTCCCGGCAAGACCGTCGGTGAACGTGCCGAATTCGGCGGTCTGCTCGGCGGCGCCGATATTATGGCCGTTCAAAAGGGTTCGGCGGCTGGCTTCATCAACCGCGGCGGACGCATCCCGGCCCCGATTCACAGCTTCAAGAACTAAGAGAAGGAAACCAATATGCCCGAGATTAAACGTATCGAGCCCGGACGCCGCTTCAGTGAAGCGGTGGTCTGCGACGGAGTGGTCTATATCTCCGGACAAGTGGATTTAGCCCGTAACCGAGATCCGAAAGTACAGACCGCAGAAGTTCTCAAAACCATTGACGACCTGTTGGCCAAAGCCAGGTCGGACAAAGAACATATTCTTCGGTGCACTGTCTACCTGTCGAATATGGGCTACTTTTCCGAGATGAATCAGGCTTGGGAAGAATGGGTGAGCAAAACCAATCCCCCGGCCCGATCCGTCCTCGAGTCTGCACTTCCCGATCCGTCTTGGAAAGTACAGATTTCAACAGTCGCAGTTGTAGTGGATTAACGCGCCGAAATTTAGACAAATCAGACAGATTCGGTAAAATTACGCATCCTTTTGTAGAAGGTGGTTTCTGTATCAGGACTGCCTTCTTTTGTTCAGTGGTAAAAGAATGGAAGAATCTGCTCCGACTCTTAATTTGGCTGATGTCCGTCGTATCATTGAGCCTCTTTACGAGGGTCAGAAACTTTTCACAGGCGAGTCCGTAATGGCTCATGCCGAGGGCGTCGTGGATATCCTTCGCGGCATTCGCGATGACGATGACCTCCTGGCTGCAGCTTATCTTTTTTGTGTTTGGAACCAGCTCAAAAATCCGAAGGAATGGCTGGCCAAGCACTTCGGCAAACAAGTCTGCGAACTCGTCGCAAATCTTAAAGTCGTTATTGACGTGAGCGAAAAAGCCCGCTCCCGTGAGGGAGAGGCTCGCATCAGTCAGCAGCCTGACGCCGTACGCCGTCTGCTGCTTGCTCTGTGTACCGACCTTCGCGTGGTACTGCTGCGTTTGGCTTCGCGTCTTCAGACGCTGCGTTACTTTGCAGCAACCAAAGCTCCGGGTGCAAAAGAATACGGTGCCGAGACTTTGGCGCTTTACGCTCCGCTTGCCAACCGCTTAGGTATTTGGCAGATGAAATGGGAGCTCGAAGATCTGTCTCTGCGCTTTACCGAACCTGAAGTTTTCCACACGATTGCCAATAACCTTGAAGAAACCCGTGAAGAACGTGTTGCTTCTATTCAGGAAGCCGTGCGCAGAATTCAGGCATTGCTGGCTTCTCGAGGTATTCAGGCTTCGGTTTCCGGACGTCCGAAACACATCTATTCCATCTGGAAGAAGATGTGCAAGAAGAACCTGAAGTTCGAACAGCTCTTCGACGTGCGAGCGATCCGCATCATCGTGGATTCGGTCGAAAAATGTTATGAGACGCTTTCGCTGATTCAGGAATCTTTCGAAGTTCTCTCTAAAGAATTCGACGATTACATCGCAAAACCGAAACCCAACGGTTATCAGTCTTTGCATACCGTGATTGTGGGTTCCAGAGGAAAACCGCTCGAGATCCAGATCCGAACCCGTGCGATGCACGAGTTCGCAGAACTCGGTGTGGCCGCACATTGGCGTTACAAAGAAGGCTCCAAACGCAAGGCCGGAGAACACGAAGAAGATCGTGTGGCTTGGCTGCGCCAGATGCTGGCTTGGAAGAGTGACGTTCAGGCTGCTCCGACGCCGGAAGCCGCTAAAGACGAACATATCTACGTTCTGACGCCGCAGGGCAAAGTCCTTGATCTTCCTGCCGGCAGTACGCCGATCGATTTCGCCTACCTTCTGCATACCGAACTCGGCCACCGCTGCCGCGGCGCCAAAGTTGACGGTGTGATGGTTCCGCTGAATACCAAACTTCAGAGCGGCCAAACAGTTGAGATTATTGCGGCCAAAGTCGGTGCTCCGAGCCGAGACTGGTTAAACCCGGACTTAGGCTTTACGGCTTCTCCGAGATCCCGCACGAAGGTCCGTCAGTGGTTCAATGCTCAGGAAATGGAGCAGGCACTTACGGCAGGCCGAGAAAAAATCGACAAGGACTTGGCGCGCTTGGGTAAAACCGCTGTCAAGCTCGAAGATTTGGCTAAGCGTTTAGGTTTCAACACCGTTGATGACCTGTGTTTGGCTGCCGGAAAAGACGAACTTGGTCAGAAAGCGATCGAAAACGTTTTAGCGCCTCGTCCGCAGAAGAACCCGCAGGAAGAGGAAAAGCTGGAACCGACAGCGCCTAAGAAAACCTCCGAGCACGAGAAAGGCAAGATTCTGGTGGTAGGCGTCGACTCACTGCTGACTCAACTGGCTCGCTGCTGCCATCCGGTACCCCCGGATGAGATCGTCGGTTTCGTGACACGCGGACGCGGCGTAACGGTTCACCGCGCCGACTGCCCGAACATTCGTTCTTTGGACGAAGAGGGCAGGGATCGTCTGATTGAAGTCTCCTGGACTCAGGATGAATCGTCCGTCTTCCCGGTCCAGATTTTGGTGATCGCAGCCGACCGTATGGGCTTGCTCAAAGATATCTCTGAAATCCTTTCTCGAGAAAAACAGAGTATTTCTGCGATGCAGACGGTTCGCGTCAAGGGCGACGTGCATATGACATTCACGATCGAAATTCACGGCAAGGACGATTTGAACCGTACTTTGGCCGCTATTCGCGAAGTTAAAGGCGTGTTTTCAGCAAGAAGAACGTAAGACTTTGCAACAGCCTTGCGTTCGACTTGCACAACTAAAAAAATGACTGTATAGTTTCGACTTCTTCAGGCACGTAGCTCAGCTGGTTAGAGCATCACCTTGACATGGTGGGGGTCGTTG
>OGDU01000091.1_pt1 | contig 91913 bp, 92 predicted proteins | sample 1570371 | NCBI WGS metagenome assembly OGDU01 (sample SAMEA2581977, study PRJEB24529) | metagenome | biome: Human gut stool | place: China | collected 2011
ATTATAAGAAGGATAACCAGTAACAGTAGGAGTATTAGGCAATACAAGTTCACCGGTGATCATACGACAAGTACGACGGAACAGATTGAAATCAGCATGCTCTGCAACTCGACGAATATCAGACTGAATAAGTGCGTCTTGATAAGGACGAGTAGCAATTAATACAGCTACTTGTTTTTCCAATTCACCAATGCGAGCATTAGTAATATCAAAACTATCACGAGTATTCTTATATAAACCGAAATCAGCATCTACTTGACTTTTATAAATACCAAATATCTCAGTATTTATTTGATTGCGATCATTAAAACGAGCAGTTTGACCATTAAAAGCTAATTGCCACATACCATTAACAAGTTCACACTTATCTTCTTTTTCTACAACAGATTCTGTACCTAACGCAGCAGCTCCAGCAGCACCAAAACGATTGCCAAATAAACCACCACCGAAACCACCACTAAGCAACCATAAAGCAGTACCTGCAATACCAAGTCCAAGACCTGCACCAGCAACACCTTTAGACGCATAGTCTTTGTGAGAACCAACTTCAACAAGTTCCTCACCATTTTCACGATTAATAAGTTTCATTGTTGTAATAATTTAATAATTAATAGATAATTTATAATTGTGAATATCCACATCACAAATATTGCAAACACTATTAAATGTATCACAACGATAATAAAAAATCCCTTAACTTGCTATAAGTTAAGGGATACTATTAGTAAACGATTACTAATAAGAATTTATATTTATTTTTTATGTATTCTTTGAAGTTTAACACCATCAAAATCTTTAAGACTCCAACTTAATTCATTAAAACCAATTTCTTTCTTTCCTTTAGGAATTATTCCAGCTCTAACATAATTATCAAAAGTTGCTGGACTACAATGCAAAATATGTTCACAAGCATAAGCTTTGCTAATACGTTTAACTCCTTTATTTAAAACAGATAACGTCTTAACAAGTTCTTCCATTTCTTCTTCATTTAAATTACTATTTCCTGCATCAATATTAGAAATAGCATTTTGTAATTGATTCTTTACTGCATCTAATAAACAGTTTGTCTTTTCCATCAATGAAAATATTTTTTTTGCTGTGAATATATAATATTAACAGTAGTATTATTCCTGCTAATATGTAATATGATAATAATAAATATGAATAAGAACATTCAGTTATGCAATATCTAATAATAAATACTATTGCTATAATAAGTGCATTATAAGTAATAACAAGTTTTATGCCATATACAAAAATTAAAAGCATAACTACAAACATACATTAATATTACTCCTGCTACTGATGTACCAATATTAAAATTAAATATATCTACTACTATATCATTACAACCATAATAAGCAATAGTATTGGTAACAAGGATACCGATAGCTGTAACTACCGGTATCCACTTTGCACATAATAGAAATAATTTATGTTTATTCAACATTGCTATTATTTCTTTTTAGAACCACTTTTACCACCTTTCTTAATATCACCAGAATAAGGTCCTGCTGTACCAACACCTTTTAAAGGTTTTCCTTTACCTGCCATAACTTTAACAATTTTAGGTTAAACATTAAATATCGTTATAAATATAATAATTTATATTTAATAAACAAATATTTTATTATTATTTTTTATTATTACTACTTTTGACTTTAATATACTTAAACCAAGCATAATGTTTTCTTGTATCAATATAATTTAAATTGTCATCATTATTATGAGCTTCTTCTTCAAAAGAAACATCATGATAAACATCATTTTGTTTTTTGTGAAATAATCTAATGATTAAATATTCAATTCCATACCATAAATAAAAGAATATAAATAATAATTCTATCATTTGTTTAGTATGAATTTTTTCATGATTAATAGTTTTATCGCTTAAATTATCACCTTTATAAAAAACTATTCCACAAATATTAATTGCTTTATAATTTCCAAATGGAAACCATTTATTCTTTACTAATATCATTTTGTTTATAGCCAAGATTAAGTTTTATAATAATAGGACGTAAAATCCAACTCCAAATTAAAGGAGCGGCAATAGAGCTATTTATTAATTTAATAATATTTTCATATTCATTAAAATAATAAATACAAAACATTATTATCATTGATATTGTAGTAATTATACGTTTAGCTAATACAGAAACAGGTTTAGGTCCGTTAAGACTATCAAAAATTTTTATTAACCCATATGTAATAATATTGACCATTAAAATATAAACATAGTCAAAATTATCTATAATACTATTAATTATATTTTCTTCCATAACTATTTAGCTTCTAAAGCATCTAATCTGGACTTAATAGAAGAAATTTTAGAATTAATAGAAGAAATGCTACTATCTTGTTCAGAATTTTTAGATTTTATAGATGCAATTTCAGAATTAATAGTATTTATATTATCTTTATTAGTTTCAAAATAATTTATAAATACTCTCTTAATCCATTTTGGAACATCTAATTGAAAAATAGCTTTAATTAAATCTTTCATAATTGTAATTTTTATAAGTTAAACATAATTATTTTAATCTACTCCACCGCCACTACTTGAATATAATAAAGAATAAAAAGTTTTATATGCTATTATATTGTATACATTATTTTCTACATTTCCATAATATATTATTCCATTAAAAGCACAAGTTATAGAATAATTAGCAGTAATCAAATCACCATTTTGCAATGTTTTAGAAACATTTAATATAGTTAAAGTTTGTTTTATAGAAGAATTATCTTTAACTATTATATTTAGTCTATTTGCATTTTCAACAATATTAATAGTTTGTAATAAACTTGTAGTAAATATATCAGCAGGAACAATATTTTTCATAGCTTTAGAAATAATAACTTCTTTATTTATTATAGTATTACTAACAGAATTAGTAGTAAATGATTTACTTGCAATAGTATATATTAATTCACTAAGATCTCCATTTTCTTCATAATTTATAAAATGAATTTTAATTCCATCAACAGTAGAAGTTTTAAAATATATAACATTGTTAAATATTATTGCAGGAGTGTTAATAATTTGATTATGTAATTCATCAGTAATATTTCCAAGTTTTCCTGTAATATCAACAAATAAATCAGATGTAGATGAAGAACTTACAGTATAATTATTTATAGATACAACATCAAACTTTTTAGTGGATTTATTATATTTAAGTTCTTTATATTGATTAGCATTATAATTACTTATAAAATAAATAGCATCTTCTGTTTCTTCTCCTCTATTAAATTCAATAATTTTATTATCAGTCGGCTCATATATAATTTTTCCACTTATTAATATTTTATTTACAACAGAATTATCAACAGTATTTGGTATATCATTTTCTTTAACTATTATGGAAGTAGGATACATAGAATTTATTAAAGCACTATACCAATCATTAATATTTATTTTATTTCCTCCTAATACTTTATAACTTTGATAATTAAATATTTCTTGTAAAGACATAATAAAATCTGTAATTACTTCTCCAGTATCTAAACTAATAATATTAGTAATTACACTATATTTTCTAAAAGATATTAAAGACATTTTAGTATCAGAATATATACTACATACTCCATAATATATTACATTATTAATATTATATACAGAAGAAAATGATTGATTTTTTTTATTTTTTAAATTATATTTTTGTATTTGAGCAAGTCTTGCTTCATTTGTATTAGTAGTAAAATATAAAACATTAAGATTTTCTTGTATATTTTGTTTTTCATTATCAGTTAAAGATAAATTAGCTTTATATAAACAAGTTTTACCAATATTATAAGTATTCATAGTTTGTACAGCACCAGTAGATTTAATTAAAGCATAATAATTTAAAATACCATTACTATTATAGCCAATAAATTTAATATTATTAGTATCAAATAAATCTACTTGTGTATAAATAATATTATTATAACTAATATGAGCAGTAGTTACATTAGGGATAATTTTATTAATTTCTAATTTATTATTATTAGTATTACTTGTAATAAATAAAGTAGCATTATTATTTATTAAAGTAATATTATCATCAGTAATATTATAAGTTTGAATACATCCTTTATTTTCTATATCAATATTTATACTAATATTTGTACTTACTGTTGTATAATCTCTTGTTAATATTTTGCAATAATAAGATTTGTTATTAGTATCTACTATTCTTAATAACATATTAGCACTATTATTATTACTTAATAATTTAGCTTTTAAAGTAGAAATTCCATCAGTAGCGGTACTTAAATCATAATTATTAGTTAATCCACTTAAATTAATAATGGATAATTTATTTTCAATAACATTTAATCTATCATTAAAATTTTTATCTAAATCTACAAAACTATTACCACTCCATCTGTAACTATGATTATTGCTTTCATTTATATAAATTTTTCCATCTTCAGGATCAATAATTTCCCAATCATTTTGAGAAGTATTAGCATTAGTAATTACTATTTTATTATATAAAGGATCAGAAGTAGGACTATTTACAATAAAATTTTTATTAATATAATTAGCTTTTCCTATATTATTAACTAATTCTGTTTTAGTAACAAAAGCAGCAATATCAATAACATCATCTACATAAGATGGAAGTTGTTCAGCAGGAACTTTTCCACCAATTAAATCGGCTTTTTTTTCTAATGTATCATCAATAATTCCAAGCCATTTTATAATCATTATAAATAAAGCTTTTATGTGTTTATGAACATTAACAAATGTTAATGTTTTTAACATTCTATCTTCATTAATCATAATTTTATAATTTTATTATATTTATTATTTAGTTTGAATAGTAAACATTACAGAAGTACCATCTTCTTGTACTTTACATATATGTAATTCTTTATAATTATATATTATTTGACCATCTCCAAAATTAGGACTTGTATTTTCTGGTAAATATTCATTAATATCCTTAATAGCGCCTTCAATAAAAGTTTTATTTAATTTTATTATTCCATTCTTTAATTTACCGCCATTAAATACTAAAGTACAATCTTCTGGAATATTTATAGTTTTACCATTTAAATCAAAATCATATTTAATAATATATTTAGTACTTTGTTTATCAAAATCTTTTTGAGTAATAATATTTTTATAACTTGTATATATTTCATTTACTACTTCTTCAATATTATATTCATTAGTAAAATAATATTTTTTATGATCAGAACTACATATATAAATATTATTTAATAAAGGATAAAATTTATTATCTATTTTATTATAATTATTATAATCTATACTATCTCCATATTCGTCAATAGAAGATTTCCAATTTACATAATATACAGTTTTTTGTACATTATCTATTGTTTTATAAGATCTTGCACAAAATCTATGATTATATACATCATATACTATAATATCATCATTAGCTAAAGTAAGTATATCATTATCAATATACAATACAGAATTATCTTGACAACCATCAATGTTAATAAAATCATTAAAAATATATGTTCCATTAGCTTCCGCTATGTTTTCCTTTACGGGGGAAAATCTACGACGTATAACTTTAATTCCTTCACTAATAAAATTAATAGGATCAACATTTCTATCTTTAAATTGTAATACAGAAGTATTATAATTAAAAGTGGATTTTTGAATAGTTAAATCTTCTTCATCAGGATAATTAATAATAACTCCTTTCTTATTTTCAAATAATTGTTTAAGAGAATCACTTAACATATTAATAGTTATAGAAGAATCAGGAATATGAACTTTAATTCCTTTTTCGAATATATCACTATCGTATAAAAGTTTATCCCAATGTTTATTTAATAACCAAGCTGTATTACTATTTGCTACATTGTCATCTCTATTAAATCTTTCAGTAATTAATTTATTATTAATATTATCATAATATGTTATTGTTAATCCGCTATGTCTTAATTCTTTAGGAACTTTATTTCTTGTAGTAGTATTATTATTTTCAAATTCAATATAAATATGATTATAAATTTTTAATATTTGATCTAAAGAATTTTTACTATTTTTATCAATAACATTTTGAATATAAGTTAAAGGAGTAATTTCTTCATAATTACTATTAGTTTTAGAATATAACTGTTTTCCAGACATAATTAAAATAATATTATAGTTTTTAAAGCTATTTTAAGCTAATATAAAATTAAAATTTATTGAATAATATAAATATATTAAATTATGATTTTTTAATTTGTATTAGCTTAAAATAGCTATTTATTTTTATTGTATTACTTTAGGAACTGCCCACACAAAATATCCATTTTCATTACCATTTTGAAAATATCTTATAAAAATAGCACCAATTTTAGTACAATCATTAGTAGCCGTTAGCATATTTATATTAGTGCCCTTAAAATAAATTCCTCCAGTATTTTTTCTATTAACAATAATAATAGCTAAAGGATCACCCCAACTATTAATCTTATTGTTTAAATTAAATCCAGGACTTGCATTTCCTACAACTGTATCATCATATATATAATAGTGTCCTCCATTAATAGTGCTTCCAGGAGTAAGAGTTCCTAAATTTATATCTCTTCTTCCTAAAGTAACGCTAATAGAAAAACCATCCATAATTAATCCACTTCCAACACCGGGTTTAATAATTCCTGCACTATTAGAAGTTGCAGCATTAGGATATAAATTTCCATTTTTATCAATAGTCATTTGTCCATTTGCAGGTATTTTAATACCTCCTAAAGTAGTTGCAGAAGCAATAGGTAACGTATAGCCATAACCACCAGAACCTATATTAGATAAATCTAATTCAAATGATTGCCAACTACCATCTCTAATAGTATTATCTAATTCTGTATAAGTTAATGTAGCTACTTCACTAAAATCAATTGATTTAGAATAAATTCTTAATACAGGAGCTCCTACAAGTAAATTACTCGCAAATGATAATACATTTACAATAGGATTTGAATTATTAATAGTAGTTCCAAATACAAAATTTATAGTAGTTGGAGAATGAACAATTCTAAAATCATTATATCCACTATTTTGTATAAATTTATTTATTAATTGAATTAAAGTATCAGAAGAAGAATATCTTTGATTAGTTTCAAATTGATTACCTGAAGTAGGTTTTAAAACTAATCCAGACATAATAGTATTTAATACATCTACAGTATTTATAATATTATATTTTTCATTTATAACAATTTGAACATCTGTTGTAAGTTTATTCATTGTAAATTTTATATAAGTGTTATCTAAAGGATTAATATAATTACACAATAATTGAGTATTAGAGTTTACAATACAATTAATATTATATCTATAATATTTTACATCGCTATTTTTAGAAGTAAATACTGTGCTATAAACACAAAAATCCTTTCTCTTTTGAATATCACTTACTAATTCATCAAATTGTTGCATACTAAATTGAGCAGCTGATAAATTAATACTTTTGCCTTTAGTAGGATTATATAAAATATTAGAATCTATATAATAAAATTTAGTATATTTATTTTTTACAGCAAGAATTTCTAAACTTACTCTATCGCCATCTTTATATAAACTTGCATAAATTCTTTTATTTACATCATATATATCATATTGTATAAAAATTTCTTTTGAATTATAATTAAAAGCAATATCACAATTAATATTAAAAGTTTGTTTTACAGCATCATTATATTCATTAATATATATCTTTACATTTTTATCAGAATTAAGAGAATCTAATATAGTACTAAATTCAGTTATATCAATATTTGTATTTTTTACAGAGTTAATATCAGTATCTTCATTTACAGAAGTTAAATCAGTTCCTGTAAGTTTGATTATAATTATATTATCTAATTTAGTTTTATCGTTAGCTGACATTAGACCAGCTTTAGAAGAACTTGATTGCGGTAAAGCAATATATTGTTCAGAAGTAACAATAGCCCCTCCAGAATTAATACAACGAGTTACTTTAAGCTCTCCATTACTATTATTACTACTTTCTACATTTACGACAACTCCATTATTAGTATAAGATTGAAGTTTATCAATATCTTTTTCAGCTTGTAAACCTCTATTACCTTCAAAAGCTGTACCGGATGTAGTACCTATAGTAAGTCCAGATCCTACTTCAGTTAAATTTATTACATTAGTAATAGAACAAGAAACATTATCATTATTGTCATTAATAGTTAAAGTTGCTTTAACTTGTTTTAATAAATCTGGAATAACATAAGTAATAATTAAAGTTTTAGCATTAACAGCTACTTCACAAGGAACATTAATATTAGCTTCAGCTCCATCTTCATAAGAAGATAAATATAATTGTACTTTTTTACCATCTAAAATAGCATCTCTAAAAGCATTAAAATTAGATTTTCCCCAAGTAGTTAATGTAAAAGCGTATCCTTGAGAAACACTAAAGAAATTTTCATCATTTATAATATATTCATTATATATACTATCTAATTTAGTTTTATCGTTAGCTGACATTAGACCAGCTCTTCCTTGATTAGCTTCTGGAAGTTGATAGTCTTTATATTTATTAGCCGTATAACTACCATCGTTATTAGTTCTTTCTGAATAAGTAGTACGAATTATAACATCATCGTTAGGACCTTGAGCAATTACAGATACGTCAGTAATTAATTTATTAGGAACACTTTTTAATATATTTTCATTATTCAAACCACGAGCTCCATCAAATGCAGTACCGGTTGTAGTACCAATTACTATTCCACCATTAACAATTTCTACTAAAGTAGTACCACTCCAACGATACATAATTGCTCCATTAATATCATCAGGAACTACATATATAACATCTGAAATAGGATCAGAAGTAATACCAGATGTAGCAGAAGAAGCAGTAAATATTTTTTTAGTAGAAGTAACATAATATTTATATCCAGCAGTCATTCCAGAAGTAGGAGTAGACTCTACTATTCCTCCAAGTAAATCTATTACATCATCTACATAAGAAGGTAAAAATCGAGAAGGAATCAAAGTATCATCATCTAATAAAACTACACCGCCTGAACTATTAGCATTATATAAATACGTTAATATATCACTATTAGTTAATCTACTAATGCGTAATTCATTATTTTCAATAATACCAGATATAATAGTATCATAAACAAAATCATTACTTTCTTGTAGATAAATTAATATTCTTACAGTAGAACCTACTTTATTAATATATCCAATATATTCATTAATTACAGTACTACTTTCATTAAATATAAATCTAACTAAAGTATTATTTTTAAGAGAATTTATATGTTTATAATAATCATCTATATCAATTATAATATAAATATTTGTAGAAACATAACCAAATTCAATAGTAGGAATATCATCATATTTTCTTATATTAGTTATCCAATTATGGGCATTTATAGGGGTTTCAGTATCTATATTAAAATTAATTTTATATTTATATAATTTTCCATCATTTATAATTAATGTTTCGCCATAACAATTATTCAAATTTAAATAAGCACTACTTGTATTAACAAATGCTGTAAAAACTAAATTATATAATAATTTATTATTAGAAGAATCAAAAAATTTACCTATAAATGTAACTAAAGCATTATTATTAACATTATTATTTTCTATATAAGAATTTAATTCATCTTTATTTATAATATCCAATGTATCTCCATTAACGCTAAATTCAATAGTAAATAATTGTTTAGCTTGTAAACTATTAATAATTAATTGTTTTAATTCAGGATATTTATTTATATTATTAAATATATAATCTACTCTATTTAAAATAGCTACATTAATTTTATTTAATAAAACTTTAAAATCATCTATATTATTAAATATATAATCTACTCGATTATATATATTTGTATTAATTAAATTTTTAAGATTAGTATAATCATTTATATTATTAAATACATTATTAATATTTTCTTTTATTAATTCTTTAAATATATTATATAAATTAGTATAATCTTCAATATTATTAAATATATTTTCTGTAACTTCAGTAATTTGTTGAATTAATACATTTTTTAAATCTGGAAATTTATCTATATTTGTAAATATATATTTAATAGCTTTATAAATTTCATCTACTAAAATATCAAAATTATAACCTTCCCAATTATCTTCATTCTGAAAATTAATATCTGAAACATCATGAAGTTTATATCTACGAGTCCAGGATAAATTATTTTCATCAAAATATGTAATTATAAGACCTTTTTTTCTAACTATATTATCTATTGCCGCAACAGTAGTAGCAAAACTACCTTTATATTCAACAAAAATAGAATTATACATTGCTAACAAAGTATCTAATCTATTTCCATTTGCGGCATTATATATAGCTTGAATAAAAGTAACAGGAAATATCTCATTCCATTTTTTATTATCTTTACAATATTTTCTTAATTGCTGTATATAAACAGCATCTTTATTATTATCCATATATTATTTACCTAATAAATTAAATAAATATTCTTTAGTAACATAAGTTTCTTTTATATTTCTTCCATCTTCATCACAAATAGCTCTATCTGCTACTATATTAGGAAGTCTCGCATAATCAGTAGATATAGGTTCAGAATCAATAGCATCTTTTATATATTCATGATAAGTTTTAGTACTATCAAAAGCATTTATAGAATCTATTATATAAGAAGTATCTTCTTCAATTACGTATATTTCAGCACCAACTAATATTTCTCCAAATTCAAGAGCCTTTAATTCATCAATAGTATTTACTACTATTCTACCTGTTGCAACTTTAGAATTTATATTACTTATTAATTGTAAAACTTCAGCTTTAAAACCTTCATAGTCTTCTTTAACATCTCCATTTAAATCTGCAACAGGTTGCCAATACTCTTCATTAGCTAATTCTGTACCAGCAGGAACTTTCTTTCGAGATATATAACTTGCTAATTTACCATTATGAACCAAACACAAATCATCATAAGACTTACTTGCATCATGTTTACCATTGCAAGTAAGTCTTACTTTACCTAATTGTTTAATAATTAAATCTATTGTTTTCATAATTCTCTTTACCTTATCCCCCGTAAAGGAAGAGCAACGGCAATCTATTTATTATTATAATCATCTTCTCCTAAAGCATAAACTTCATCATAATTATTACTACTTGTATTAGCTTGTAATAATTGTCCTGTTTCTTCATCAACTTCAAATTTAGGAGTTTCTCCTCCACAACTAATAATAGCTTTCAATATTCCATCTTCGCTAATAGGTAATGTTATATTTCCTACAATAGTTTCTTTTTCAGTACCATTATATATTAATTTTATTTGAGCATCTATATATTTTATTATAGTATCAGCTTCTTTAGTTTTATTAATTTGATATGCAGCACAAGCTGTTTGAAACATATTCCAACAAGTAATAATATTTTTATTATTACCTTTGCAATTAGCGGTACAATCATTTAACATCTCTATACCTACATCAGCAAGCATAACTAATAATTTATGATATGTACAAACATACTTTGCAGGAATAACCATATATACAAAATCAGGATTAGTTTCAACAAGTTCTTCAGAATTAGTAAAAACTTGTGAGAAATTAGTTTCCGGCATACATTAATTTATGATAAATATTAATAATATTTTGTTGTTGTTCAGTTGTTAATATTTTATTTATAGATATTGCGTTTCTAACTATATTTAAACAGTTAATAACACAATTAGATTTTTCAGTAGGAATATAACCAATTTGTAATTGATTAATATTATTAATACATAAGTCAGTTAAATTAGTAATAATTTCCTCACTTAATTTATCTGTATTATTAATTATATTCATTTGAATACTTTATTGTTTATATAAATAATATAATTTTCAAAAGAAATAGATAATTTACTAACATAACTAAATATTTTTGTTTCTTTATCTAATTTACTATTATAAACTAATTTTATAGTATTATCTATTAAATCATTTTTCCATTGTTCTTTTAATATAGTAGCTACATTAATTCCATTGATAGTATACATAGATAATGTATTATAAGTATTATAAAATTCAGCGTTTATAATTGTTTTAATATTATCTACTATATTATCTTTATTATCATTTATATTATTTTTAGCAATAACATTTACTATATATTCAGTAATGTGCATTCTTGCACTTTCAAAAGAATTTTTAATAGCGTTTTTACATTTATCTTTATCTTTATCTATAATATTATTTATTACATTATCTAAAAAATTACTTATTTTAGAAATTGCTTCTAATAATTCATTAGTTATTTTAATAGCATTTTTTTCTTTTTTAGTATCAATAATTTTAATAACTATAAGATAAATAGCTACTACTATTGCTGGAGCAATACCTTGTGAAATAGCTGTTTCAAATAAATCCATATAATGTTAAATAAAAAAAGAGAAGTTGCTAATATTATTAATTAAAATAATATCAACAGCTTCTCTTCGATTAATATTTATTAATATTTAAAATTAATACGAAAGCGTCTATATTATGCAACAGATTTAATACCAGCAAGAATAGTATCCATAGTAGCTATTTGAGCTGCCCCGGTAGGAATAGCAATTTGTACAATCTGATGAACTAATTCATCACGAGTTTTAACATCACGTGGAACAGCAAATCGTAAAGTATAAACTGTATAGCCTGCATCCGTAGTATTTGTTCCAGTATTAGGATTAAGAGGATAATTAGGATATAAATAATGAACATCGTCCATATAAGTATATTCAAATCCTGCGTCGGCAGCAGCCATATTAGCCATCTTCTTAATTGCTTCTGCATCAGCAATTCCAATTTCTCCACGAGTTGTATAAGTTACAGTAGTACCACTTAAAGCATCTGCCATAGTAATTTCATAATCAACAGCAGGTTCAATAGCGGTAACTATTACGGTTGCTGCAGATATAGTAGCAGTTAAGCCTAAAGTAGCAATATTATTATTAACATAATTTGCTATTTTAGCAGCAACTTGTCCAGCAGTTTCAGTATCTTTAAATACATGAATAGAAGCAGTCCAATTACTACGTTCATTAAATTGAATACCTTTCTTTGTAAAAATAACAGTATGATCGCACATTATAACAGGTTCAGGAACAGTAAATTTTGCAGTAAAAGTTTTAGCGGCAGAATAAGTAGATTTACTATAACTAAAATCTTTATTATAAAAAGGAATAATTATAGGACCTCCATCTTTACTTGCTCTACCCATAACTATTTGGCCATAACCTGTAATTAATTTGCCAGTAGCATCAACAGTAGGAACACCATTATTCATATAATAAAATCCAAGTGCTCCGGCTGGTGCTTTATCTATTGTAGTAGATGCAGCAATAGCTGCAACATTACCAGCAAGAAGAAAATTTCTCATATCTATTTATATATAATTAATTAGAAGTACTAACAACACTTCTTAAATATAACTCCGCCGCAGCTTTTACAATATCAATATGTGTATATTCAGGTAAATCACAATTGATATTCGAAGAAGAAGTGTCATTTATATAAGTTATAATATTAGGTTTCTTAATAATATTTAATACAACCTTTGAAGGCTTTTTATGAGTATTAATATCTTTAGAGTTATCTTCAGTATATATATCTATTATAATAGTATTAGTTTTAGAATCAGAATTATCTGTAAATACTATAATAGGATAATCAAATGTAGCTCTATTACAAAAATCATGTAATGTAGAATATAAATAATCATTATCTACTATTCTTGCAGAAAATCCACCAAATATGTCATTATAATATATATAAGAACTCGTAAATAGAAAAACATTATTATTATTTATTTCAGCAGTAAATTTATTTTCTTCTTTATTAATAGTAATATTGGATATTTCTAACTTATCAATTAATGTACGTAAAACATTTATTTGACCTATTTTAGCATTATCAATATAAATTTTATTATTACCACTCATCTTAACATTATCAGCAATGACTTTTTTAATATAATCATTTACTGCAATGTTAAGACAAGTGTCAATATCTTCGGATAGAATTGCCCGTACTGTCTGCATTCCCATTTGTTGAGCCAATTCTCTAAACATTACGTGCATTTCTACTACTGTCATAAACTATACGTTTTTTAATTTATTTTTATAGGCATTAACTACATCAGCATTTGCAGGATTTTTAAACCAAGCAACAGCTTCTTTAACATTAGCACCTATAAATTCTCCTTCTGGAGTAATAATATTTTGATTATATTGACTCCTTACAAATTCACCACGCTCAATTAAAATTTCAATAATAGCTTTAATCTTAATATCAGCATCATTAAACATCTTATTAAATTTAATAGGCTCATCAGAAGAGAATTTATCTAATTCATTTTCTTTTATCATACGATCTTCAAGAGAAGATAATATAACAGGTTTACCTACATTAACACAGTATTGAGCATAAATAGCATCAAATAATTCATCATCAGCAATCATACTAACAAAATTAGCTTTTGCTTTATTATTCTCCAAACGAAGTTTACGTTGCAAATCAGCTTCCTTTTGATCGTCTTTAAAATAAAAACGAATACTCGGATCACTATTAATTAAAGCTGTATCTTTAGCAATATCTTTATATAAAAGACAATGACGATACATTAAATAATCTTCAATATTAACAGGACGACCAAATTGATATTTAGAACTCTCAAGATCATTAATTGCGGCTATTTTAGCAGCAAGAGCTTTCTTAAGTTCTCCAAGATTAGATTTATCAGCTTGACGATATTTCTCTTCAATTAGTTTTTCTTTATCTTGAATAGCTCTAAAATCTATGTATCTATCATAACGAAAACTAATATCAAATTTTTTGCCAAGTTCATTAACTGAAATTTGAATATTATTTAAATACTGTTTAACACGAGTAATAAAATTTTCGTTATTAGGAGAAAGACCTATTAAATCAGGAAAATAGGCTTCAACTTCACCCTTATTAGAAGATAATGTACGAGAACTTGTAACTGAACTTCCAATAAAATCTCTACGTTTAGTTAAAGATTTATCATTAGCTCGTCTAAATAAAGAATAATTTTTAACTAATGCAATAGTAACACTACGTTTATCTATATATTCTCTATTTTTTACATTAATATCCTTTTCTTCAACACTACCAGGAATAGGTTCAGGTTTTTCATCCACACTTTCCTTTACGGGGAAACCGCCAAAAGCAGTAACTTTATTATCAGAGCTTCCTTTAGATCTATCAGATAATCCAAAGTTTAATTTAGCACTGTTATTACTTGTATTATTTTCCATAATTAAATATTCATTAATTTAAATTAAAGTACACACTTTAACAAGAACATCTTCGAAGAGTTATTTACTTGAAGACCTTGAGAGTGCTTAACCTCATAACGACTCATATCAATTTCAGTCGAAATGTAATTGGTTTCAGGTACACCCCAAGATGCAGGAATATCAGTAAGACCTTTAAATACTTTAGCCTTATGAATTTGACCCTTTTGACGAACAACTCGAACATTCTGAGTTCCATCATAAATAGAGAAATCAATAAAGCAAGCTTGATGCGAAGTAATAGGATAACCTGTACGAGGATGAATTTCACCATTCTTTTTAGCAGCTTCAGCAATAGTGCTCTTATCAAAGAAAGCACAATGTTTAACCGTAATAGTGTGTCCATCAACAGTCTTATAACGACGGAAGTATTTACCATACGTTAAACCTGCGTCAGAACCATCAATCATTTTATCACCAAGAGGAGTAACAAACCCATTCTCTTTAGCATCTAATCGCATAGCTTCATCAAAATCTTCAATGAAGCCTTTACCGCCCATAAGAACAATGTTCATTTCACCTGTATCAGTATCACGATCAAGAACATCGCCAATAGTACGCTTAATTTTGCTTAAAGTAAGATATTCGCCATAAGTATCATAGTTAGACTCACGACAAATCTCTAACATACCAGCAGTAGTAGGAATAGGTTTACCGTTATCGTCATCCTTAAGAGTTATTTCTCCATTAGGTAAACGGTTATATTCTGCCATCCAAAGACGCTCTTCATTATAAACACGACGCTCAATATTAAATTGGCGCATCTCTTCACTAATCCATAATTTAGAAGCCTTACCAGCACCATCTTTAAATTCATATTCGGTAACTACATTGCTAATATTACCAGCAACTTCCTTAGACTTACGATAGAACTCAAGCTGAGAAGTCATACGACCAGGACCCATAACATTGCTACGGTTTCCTTTAGAATATGACTCAGAAATAAGAGGAGCACCCATTGACCAATACTTACCTTTAGCAAGTAAAGCAGGATCAATAAACGCATCAGGATTAGGCGACATAAGTTTAATTATATAACCATATCCGTAAGCACTCTCACCTAAATCTCGTTGAATACGAACTTGAGTTTTTCCATCAGGGCCAATAAGAGTGTGTTGCTCAATAAACCAATGAGTAGAAGTATGAATTTCTACAGGAGCACCGCCAAGACCAGGTTTATCACCACCAGAAAAATGAGTAATAAAATCATCAAATTTCATACGACCCATTGTTTTCCAAGTCCATTGAACAGTATCAATATCTACTGTACCAACACTGCCTTGACCTTCGGTCATAAACAGAAGAGGAAAACGATCGTCATCCATACCATAATTATAGGTAAGGAAAGAATTTATTTCGACAGGTTTTTGTAATTGAAGATTCGCAATACTCTCTTCATTAGAATATCCACGATCATCATAATTACCTCTCGAAAGAACTCGCATTGAATACATAATACAAATAATAATTAATTGTTAATAACCAAAATCAATTTTTCCTTTATTTTTATCGGAATTAGGTTTAGTTATTTTAATTCCAGTAGTGTTTCTTGTTTTAGCTATAAGTTTAAGTTTTTTAACTTCTTTATCATTAATAGCCATATCTACAAGGTTAGAATAACTTCCACCAACAAATTTTAAATAAGCACGAAGAATACTATCATTGCGTCTTGCTTCAGGAGTTTCATTTTCTAAATCATATTGATAACGAGATTTACCATTTTTATCTATTTGGTAAATATACTTAAAGAAATCATCAGGAGTAACAGAAATTTTCTTTCCATCTTTATTAATAATAATAGTATCTGGAATTTTATATCCAGCAATATTACGACTATCAATTACTTCTTTAACTCCTTTCCAATATTTTTCTTCTTGTTCAATAGCGTCACGTTCAGCTTGTTCAGCTTGTTCAGCAATAGCTTTACGTTTTTCTTCATCTTTTTCTTTAAGAGCTTCAAGTTCTTCTTTAGCAACATCAGCAAGAGTTCCAGTTGATTTAAGATAATTAATATAACTATCTACATCTCCCTTACGATTTTGCTCACTCCAGGACATTTTAATTATTTCTTCTTGTTGTGCTTCATCATCATCTTTTAAAACTATATTACTTCTATCTTTAATTTCTAAAAATCCATCTAACGAATTTCCATTTGCTATATAATATGGAACTAAATCTCTAAGAATAGGAATTTTATCATAAAGAGTATTAATTGCGTTTTCAGCAATTTCTTCCTCTCTATTATTAATTACTGCATCTATATAAGATTTAATACCATTAGGTGTATTTTCAAATTCAATAGGTTTATCATTTTCATCTACAACTTCTACATCGAAAAGTTTACGAATATTATCTATTGAAATTTCATTTTCTGAATTATCATCATTTACTGTAAAAGAGTCAATAAAATCTTTTACATCTTTAGCTTCTTTAAAAATATTTCCATTTTCATCAACAATGTTACCGTTATCGTCTATTGTATATTTTTTATCATCAATATCTAAAACAGTACCAGGTTCAATAACAAATTCAGATTTAGATTTATCATCATTATCATTGTCATTATTATCATTGTTATTATTATCAATATTATTATCTACATCATTATTATCATTATTTTTATTTTTATCTAAATCAGTAGTAGAATCATTATCATCAGGAGAACTTAAACCGTTACTTTTAGATAAATCAACAGCATTGCCGTTATTATCTTTTGTTACATCTGCATTATCAGCATTATTTGTAACGCCATAACCAAAATCATTCATATAATTAGTTTTAAGTGAATTATTATAACCGATTATAAGCAATAAATTTGTTATATCCAATAATTAGATGAAAATAATTAAAAATATTATTCGCTCCAGCATATAAAAAATTATAAAGCTATTTTAAGTGGCTTTTATCATTTCCCCCGTAAAGGAGAGATTTCGCGTTCGAATATTCTACATCATATTCTCATTTAACGCCAAATTTAAGCTTAAAATAGCTTATATTTATACAAAAATAGTCCGACAATATATGCCGGACTATCAAATATATCTATAAACACTATTTATTTTTTAGTTTTAGGATTATCATATTTATTTTTATTTTCTTTAGCAATAGCTAACTTAGTTTCAATATCTTTAAGTTTAACAGCTCTATCTGCCGCTTTACTTTGAAAATCTAAAATATTCTTTTCTCTCGCTATTTGATTTTTATCTCTTTCAACATTAGCTCTTGCTTGTTCAAGACGCTCCATACCAGCTTGTTTATCTTGATTAGAAACTCCATTATCGAAACTAATCATATTAGCATCAGCTTTAATAAGTTCGATTTGCTGATCAAGATATTTTTCAAGTTCAACAGTTTTACGATCTTCTTCTCCTTTTGCAGCAATTTTTTGAATTTCAAATTCAGCTTCCATTTGTTTAGTTTGTTGTTCTAATTGTTGCATAGACTGTTCGTGTTGTTGTTGTAATTCTTGAAATTTCATTATTAACTTTTTAATACTTGCAACATTATCTCCAGCAATAGCAGCAATAGCCATATCCATATTTCCATTTTGAGCAGCACTAAAAGCAAATTGTTTTATTTGATCTAACTTTTCTTTCTCTTGTACACTATTTTTTGCTTTAATAATATAATCTGCATAAATATGAGAATCAACGTCTAAACTAATATATTTAAGATTTTTATCTTTATCTCTATAAGATGTATCTAATCCATCAATCCAAGCAAGTTTACTAAAATCTAAATCACGAGCATAATCTCTTTCTCGCATACAATCAAATATAAATTCTATTATAACAGAACCCATAGATCCTCTCATAATAGCTTCATCAGTTACTCCTTTACCTGCACTATTAGCTATTTGGCCATATCGTTGAGGAGTCATATCAACTTGATCCTTAGCAGCATTATCTATTTCAATCATCAATTGAGTAAGTTGATTAATATAAGCACTAATATCAGCAGTCACCATACGTATTTGTTGTGACTTTAGCATATTAGTATCTTCTTCATCGTCAATATATAAAACTCCATCAGCAGCCATTCTATAAATAGTTTCATCAGGATTTTCTCCTAATAAAGATTTAGCTATAACAAGAACAGCAAGTTTATTCTTTGCTAAAGCCATTTCTCTATGATATGCAACTATATTTTTAAATACTTGATAAGGACTAACAATCTCTACAATAGAAAACTTACCAAATCCTGGTAATAATTCACATAAACCATTATAAGGAAGTTTACCTTTACGATTATATGCAATAGCACGAGCTTTATAAGGATAGATTGCTGTATTACGAGTACCTATACGAACAGACTCATATACTTGAGGCTCATAGAAATATTCAATAGAAATATCTCCTATTTCTGGATTAATTGTATAATTATCATCAACAACTCGTTGAGCTATAATACCATTATCTATATATGTTAAAACTCCTCTTCTAATTTCTCCTCTCCATACAACATGCCAAACATCATATAAATTAGAATTAGTATCTCTAACTAAATATGGAGATTTATTATAAAGACTACGTTCTGTTTCAGTAAATTTATTACATATATCAGGATAATAAGAATAATAGTCCGCATAAGTAATATATGATGCGTCAGTAGAACTATGTTGAGCATAATATGTTTCTAAAAACTTTTTGTCTTTATCATCTAAATATTCGTCAAAAGTATCTATTATTTGTTGATAAGTCATTTTCATACGTTCAGCAAACATATCATAATCTTCGACAAACATACTATTATTAGGAACAGGAAAAGCATCTATTGGAGAAATAATTCTTTTTACAAGTTTATTTCCTATTATATCAGTATATGTATAACATTCTCCAAATGATACAAAATCAAAATAGGCTTTAGCATAAATTAATGTAGACTCAGTAATATCATCTATAACATTTAATAATTCTTGTCCTTGAACAGATATATCATCAATATAATTATTTTTAAAATCCTCAGTAAATTTTTCAATATCTATACTTTCTTGAGGGTTAAATTGTTTAGGATCATTACCTTCATTAATATATTGTTGATAGCTTTGAGTAATTCTTGCCGCTAATTGAGCTTCTAAAATAGAAAGAATTTCTTTTCTTACAGCTGCATCCTTAGCCATTACAACATCTGGATTATTAGCACCTACAATAAAATCATGAGGATTTTTAATATATTCAGAAACATATCTTCGAATTATTCCTTTCATAATATCATAATTGCGAAGAGTTGCTGGAAATCGAGTATATTTTTCTTTATTAGCATTATATGGATTAAGTATTTTTCTATAAAATTCATCAGGAACTTCTCCATTCAATATAAGATATTTTTTTTCTAAATTATCTTTATCTGCACAAGATTGTCCCATAGATATTACATAGTCACAACATTGAGCATACCATTCAGGTTTTTCCTTTTCAGCATTAGAAACTCGTTGAGAAGGAAAATTATTAGCATAAAAATAATCAATTACTGCCATATTATTAATTATATAAATTTTATATTAATACCATTCTCTATGAAAGAATGATTTATTATCATCATCTGTTTCTGTTGTTATTTTCTTTCTATGAGCCATTTCATCTTTAGCAGCTATATCCATAGCTTTATATTCTATTCCTCTAATAATCATTTCAGACACTCTATCAAAGTTTCCAAGTGCGCTCCATTTCTTTAATTCAAGTATTGTTTGATAATCATATATTCTATGAAAATTTCTAATAGGATTGCCATTTTCATCTTTACCTATTTCATCATATAAAAATTCTTTAAGTAATCGTAAAGCGTCTAATTTTCGTTGATTGCCACCTCCAATGTTATATCCATAAGTAGTAGAAATTTTTCCTTTAATAGTATTATCCCAAACAAACAAAGGTTCTTTAGCTAAATATTTTGTAGCTCTCCAATCTCTAAAGTTTTTAACTGTTTCTCCTCGGTTTACCTCGACACAAGTAGTTCCAATACAATTATAATAAACAGCTAAATAATAACAAATTCTATCAGCTTCTTCAAGAGAATCTGGACGACCATAATAAGATGCAACAAGTTTTTGTTTAAATCCATTTTTAATACAAGGATTCATCCAAACTTTAATACTATTATGAGAATGTTTATTAGTAATTTCTTTCTTATCTTTATCTATACCTACAGGGTCATAAGAAATACTATATCGTCCTACAGGAATTTCTTTTCGTAAACCGTATTCAGTATAGTTTTCATCATATTCTGGAGGAAACCATCGTCTAATACATCCATGAGGATCTTCATTAGCTCTACGAGGAACTCCAATAATATAATCATAAACTTTTTTGCCTTCTTTACTTAATCGTTCATTACTTTTAAATTGTATTCTACCAGTATCGTCTAATTCAAGCATTCCATCAATATAAAAATCAAAATCTTTATCAGTTCTAAGTCTTTCTTCCCAAGCAGTTAATTCTTCAGAAGTAAAGATATTTTCAGCTGCGCTACTAAAACTTTCAGCAGGATAATTAGCGTACTGTCCTAAATAATTAATATATTCTGCATAAGTTTTAGAATCATTTTTCTTTTTTATTCGTTCTTTTTTAGCAATAGCAAGTCCTATACTTAAATTACTATTACCATCCTTATCTACTCCATAAATACCAGATATTTCACCTTGTAGCCCCCAACAATAAGGTTTAAAGAATCCACAAATTTCATTTCTACTATCTCTGTCCCAAACATTCTCAAAAGGCATAAAATTATAAGCACGAGGATTATAAAAATTCTCTTCAAAGACTTGCATATTTCCAGAAGTAGCAGTACCCCAAGCCATAAGAATACCGGTAGTATATGCACCAGTTCGCATAGCTGGTTCAGTAACATTCATAAATTCATCAAAGTTATCCATTGTAGATAACTCTTCAACTTTGATACAGACAGCATCTTTACCAATAGCACAATCAGGATTATTTAAAGCACTAACAGAAATCAAAGAACTTTTCCAAGAATCATCAGCCTCTATACCACTTGGTAATTTATATCCAAGACGAAAATCTTGTTTAACAGGAGAATATATACCTCTAACAAAAGGAGTTTTTTCTTCATAAAATTTAAGATCATTAACAGAAAAATCTGTTAAACCTCCTGTTTGAATAAGATATTTATTATCAATAGCTACATGAATAGCAACTTTTCTTGATTGAGCGTTTACTCTATTAGCACTATCAGCAGCCATCATATATGAAAATCCACCACGACGAGTTTTATCAATAATTAAATGAAATCCATTATTTTCTGCAAACTCCATACAGTGAAACATCCAAAATTGGCTATCAATAAATTTAGGAAAATCATAAACTTTTTTAGCAGTATTAGTATTACCTCGTTTAATAGTACTTTCGTCAAGTTGCTCCATTCGAGTATAATTAAGAAAATTATAATGAGAACCTGTTATTCTAACTTCTTTAATAGTACCATCTGGACATAATAAACAAGGAGCACTAAAACCTTTAGTTCGTCTATATTCTTCTCTTTTTCTAAATTGTCTATGAGGAATACTATCTACTTTATATTCACAATATCGTTTATATCTTCTATAATAATTTCCAACTTCATAAAATAGCTCAGTATTAACAAATTTATATTTTAAATCAATATTCATTAAAAATCCACCACTATCACCTATAAGAAACAAATTATCAGGATCGACATATCCAGCTTCAGTAGCAGTTTTATATTTAGATTTATCCTCTTCTATAAACTTAAGAAATGGATAATCTTTAGCATCTAAATTATCTGCCATATTACTTTATAATTAATATTAATGCTGCAACAACTACAACTCCACAACTTGTTCCAATTAAAATTCTATTTCTTTTTTTATATTGTTCAATTTGCTTATTTAAATCATTATTAATAGTATTATAAGACACAATTCTATTTTGCATATCTCCAACAATAACAGAATATTCTTTTAGTTCAAGTTTTTGCAATTTAATAATATCTTCTTGTTCTTGTATAATTTTTATAAAAGAATTTCGTTCTATAAGTTTAACATTAGCTTGTTTTATAAGTTTAATTGGAACAATACAAGTACTATCAGGAGCTAATTGGATTTCCCCCGTAAAGGAAAGTTCACTAACTTTATTCTGACACCAGCTTTTGGAACAACATAACAGTAGTGCTATCGTCAGCATTAATAGCAAAATTAATTTCTTCTTTAACATTTTCTTTAATATTATAAATTATACTATCCTTTTTAATTATATTATATTCAAGGCTATCTATTACTATTTTATTATATACAGTATCTGGTTTATTAATTATATATTTATCATTATTTATTTCTTTTTGTTTAACTACATATCCTATTATAAAAAATATAATAGCTATTATAATAACAGCTATTATATTCAACATATTATTATTTTTTTCCATATTTAACTAAACGATTAAATAACTCATCATCATATTTTCCAGTTTCTTTTAAACCAACAGCTTGTTGTGCAAATTTAATAGCTTTAACAAGACCCATATTAATAGCAGTATCGAATATTAAAAACGCTATATCAAAAGAAGGAATTAAATCTAATTTAAAAGGATCCCAAAAATTATCTTTATAAAAAGAATGAACAAGCGCCATTAATTTTTTATCAGAAAAACATTTATCATTAAATTGTTTTTTATCTTTAGGAAGATTAAATTCTTTCTTATAATTATCAATAATTTTCCAACCTTTCCAAATTTTATGATAACGTCTTGCTATTCCTGCAAATGTTTCTCCTCCTGCATCATCAGGATCAAAAACATATCCACCCTCATTTTTAAGGGCTTTTTCTATTGCTTTTTTATAATCAGCCATCTTTACAAATTTTATTAAAATAATTAACAGCTTTATTAACTACTTTACAATAATTATCTGTATTTTTAGAATAAGTATATATTTTGATTGTTCTAAATTTATTAAAGAAAATCATATAAGGAAACTTAATTTGAATACAAAATTCTATAATAGTATCACTAACAGGAGGATCATAATATTTTACTTTAAATCTTTTAGATATAAGACGAATAGTCTTATATCCATTATCTTTAATGTTTATTATTCTAATTTTACTCATATTATTCATTGAGAGTTCTATTAATCCAACCTCTTAAAAATTTAATATTATTTCCATTACCAGCTAATCTATTATATTCTTTAATTTTAGCAAGTTTATAATTAGCTATAAATAAATCTTGTCCAAGACTATCTCTAATATAATTTAAACTATCTTTATATAAAGATAATTCATATTCTAATCTAATTATTTTAGCTATATTTTCTTGTTCATTTATAGTATCTTTAACAGGTACATATACTATTTTTTCAATAGGAACAGTATTATTACAAGACGTATTTATAATAGGAACTATAAATAATAATAAAATTATATTTTTTATCATTTTATAAATTTAAATTAAATTGAGTATTAATTTCTTTCGCTTTAAGGTTTTTTCGTCTATCTTCTAAAATAGATTTAACTTCATTAAAACGATACATCATTTTATGCAAAGTAACTTTTTCTTTTGGATTAGTTTTAACTTTAAAAGTTCCATCTGGATATTTTTTAGGCATACCGTATTCATTAAGAACAAAATCACTATCTATATGAGCAAGCCATAAACCTGCACAAGGTAAACCTAAAATACACTGAACCATTAAAGCATAAAGAGAAAGTTGAAGATTATAAATACTTCCATTACAATTAGGAAGTCCTCCTACAGGAGGTAATAATCTATCATTAGTGCCTACCCATATATCAGTTTCTTGATGAGGTTTTTGAGTTTTATCTTTTTTATAATATCCAGATTCAAATTTAAGTCCACCTCTATTTGTTTTCCAATCACCAATAACAAATTGATCATCTCTTAAACAAAGAACATCAATTGTACCACTTACTAAATAATCTATGAGAAAAGCTCCAATCTCAGAATAAATTTTATATCCATTATTTTTATAATAATTAAATACATTATAAATTTCTGAATATTTATTTTCAGTAACATCTATAAATTCATCAATATCTAATTCTTTAACATTTAAATTAATATTAGGTAAATCTGCAACTGTAATCATTTCTCCTTCTTTAGGCAAAATGTATCTTATAGCATCTTTAAATTTAGAAGCAGATTTAATACCATCTTCTAAATTATTATGAGTTTTTGTTCCTCTATCACAAGCCTCATCTCTAATAGCATCCCATTGTTTAGCAAGTTTACTTTCAGAGATACCAAGTTCTTTAGCTTTCTTTTTAAGCCAATAAGACTTATTAAAACTCGGTTGATACTCATGTAAAAGAGTAGTAACAGATTTATAAGAATTTCCTAATGTATCGGTATAAGAATGATTAGCTTCTTTAAATATAAGTCTAATATCATTATATCTGGTATCTCTTAATTGTAACATAACTATATTATTTATTATTATATTTAAAACTATTAATAGCTTCAGTTAAAAAAGATGAAAAACAACAAACAAATTTTTCATTTCCAGATAATTCTACTTCACCCATAGTATCTAATATAGCATGAGTTAATTCATGAAAAAATGTATTTACTTTAACATTATTATTTTGTTTATTATCTTTATTAAATGTATCAGCAATATTTATACATCCTTCTGCAAGTAAACAAGTTCCTAAAGCATTATTATCACAACGATCTACAACATTAACTTTAATGTTAGACCCTCCTAAATTAAATTCATCTGGTATTTTAAAATCCATAATAATTATATTTTAATCAGCTTTCATACTACTTAATACCGAAATACCTCCACGAGCAATTTTTTGTTCTTCTTCATATCTAAGATTATCTTTTGCTGTATTAAGAGCTTTTTGAAGATTAGGTATTTCTTTTATTTGAGAACTTAAATTATTAATAGTTGCTATTATAGCTGGAATATCTTGATCTGTAACTCCAGCAGCAAGTTTATTACTTAGTAATTCATTACATTTGTTAGCTACTACACTTGTAGTATGTAATGCTCTTAATAAATTTTCAATAGCAATACCAGCAGGACCTACAGCATTATCATAATATCTTTTAATAAGTTTAGAAACTAATATATCTGGCATATAATCTTTAGGAAGATCATATTGAATAATAGCTTCTTTTAGAGCTTCTGAATCATTAAGTCCTTGTTGCTTTGCAGGACTTCTTGGATCAGCAAGATAATATATAACTCCACATTCCTGTAAATATTTCTTTTTATCTTTAGATGTATCTCTTGAATATAATAGAAAAACATCTTTATCGATAATTTGATTTATTTTTGGAGCTTTAGGTATTCCTGTATCATCAACAGAAATAAGATTTTCTATAATAAGTCCGGTCATTTATTTGTTTTATAAATTTCGTCAAATCGTTCTTGAACATCTGGGTCAAAATCAATAGGTTTACAAGCGAAAATACTAAATATATAAGCATCAGCATATCCTTTTCCATAAGTACTTAACAAAGAAAAATATTTTTTACTATTATTTTTTCTAATAGTTGTAATAGCTTGTTTAGCACTTGATTTTAATCTAATATTTTCTTTTTCTAATTTATATATTCTATAACAATATTCAGCATAATCTTCTTTAACCATTGTACGTCTTGCAAATTTCATTTCTTTAGTATGTTTTCGCATAGCCTTATGAAGAGGATTTTTTCTTAATACTCCAACATAAGGAATAGCTACAGCTTTGCCTAATTGTAAATGTTTTGCAATATTTCGTTCAAGACTTTCTACAATAGCTCTTGTTATAGCTTCATCTTCAGGATTTTTAAAATTTAATTCTCTAATAATATCATCTTCTGTTTTATATATTATAGGATAATCATCACTAAAAACTTCAGTGTCATTAACAACATTAATATCTGCCATATTAATTATAATTAATAGAATTATATATTATTACATTCACGCCCGTAAAGGAAGAATTGCAACAATATCTAATTCTCATAATATTTTAATTAACTTTATTTTGTTCTACAAACACTTCATTAATAGGAGTTGTAATATCATAAGAAGCGTGTATATCACAAACAGGAATAATTTTAAATTCAGGGAAATAACAATAAGGAGAATTATTTTTACTTTCTAATATAGTTTTACCTTCTTGTTTAAAATATTCTCCTGTCATAATATCTTTACTTAATTGAGGATCATCTTTAATAAATGATCTAACTTTATCAATACTAATTGCGTTATTAGGAAGATTAATATGCTCTCCTCTTTCAATTAAAGACCTAACTATATTTACTTTATATCCTACTTTAGTATTTACTTTATTTGCATCTTCATTAGATATTTTAGCAATAATAGGTATAACTCCAACTTCGGTAGGATATTTTTTATCAATTGCCGCACTAAATTCAAATAATTTAGTTTTATAAATAATAGCAATTATTGCATAATTAGGAGCAAGATTTATATTACTTGTCATTGAATTTAATATTTCTGGAGTAAATTCATTAATACTTGTTGGAATAAGTAAAGAATACTTTTTAAGATTACTTTCAAGTTTAATCATAATAATTTAATTTTTAGATTTGTTAATAGTTGTGTCTTCGCTATCGCCAGCTTTAAGATAATTAATAAATTTGTTCATAATAAAATTATAATTAAAATTAGATTGTTCACTAATTATAATCATAAAATTCTTACTATCCAAATTTATTTTTCATCGTCAGCATTAATGATATTATATAGTTATAAATTTATAACAATGGCTTTACATTTATTTGTAATAATATTTTCAGGACAATATTGAGAATTTAAAGAATATCTATTTTTAAATAAATTATCAGAATCTGGAATAAATTGTTTAATAATAATATTTTTCTTATAAAGACTATTTAAAGAATCTTTAGCATTAATATAACCATAGCCGGTAGATTGTTTTATATCAATATAAAAATCACTATTAGCATCAAAACTATATGATAATTTATTATATTCTTCGTATAATTTAATTTTAGATTCTATAATATATTTTAAAACAATACATTCTCCTTTAGATAAATCTTCAAAAACTTTTATAAGTTTTATAATAATGTCAGCTTTATTTTTATCATTAGATTTATGAATAAAACAACTTTCATTATTATTTATAACATCAAATGTATTTTCGTTAATAATCTTTCCATTAAAAGTTTCACAAACCATATTATTAATAACTTTTAGACCATATCTCAAAAGTAAATATTTTTTTTGAAATATCAAATATTTTTCTTAAATTGTTAAATGTTCTGAAAAAGCTGTTAGAAGTGCTTCTAACGCAAAAACTAAAGATCGCGCTAACGATTTTTGTGCTGAAAAATTTAGCTTTATTTCGCGCGCGCTACGCGTCAATGTACCGCACGTGCGCGCGCTCGCGCGTAAGAAGTATTTATATATTATTAATATATAAATATCTAATATATAATTATATATATTTATATATATAATTATTTTATATATATTATATCTATTACTTATACGCATTTTGAGTATTAATATATATATATTAATAATATATATAAATATATATTATTAATATATATATATTAATACTCAAAATGCCCTGTTATTTTATATTGTGTTTAGATTATTTTATATATATTATATATAATATATAAATATATTATATATAATATATATAAAATAATCTAAACGTTGGATATTTACACGGAAAATTACAAAAATATTTTTACTATTGATTTTCTTACTATTTTTATTACTTATTTTCTTATTATTTTTACTTATGATTTTATTAATGCTGAAACTTGAGCTGGAACTCCAGCTCTTAATCCAGATTTTATTATTGCTAAACCTCCAGCTAAACTTATTGATAATGATATAAGAAATTCAATTAATGCTTTTGCTTTTCCCCCGTAAAGGAAAGCATAGCAGAGATGCTATTGATTTTCTTATTATTTTTACTATTGAAATTCCTCCAGTTGAATTTCCAGCTGTTATTTATGATGCAAAATAAGGTAAAAAGAATCGCTCTTGCTGTTTCCTTTACGGGGGATGGAGTGAAGAGAATTAATTATATCACTCATCCAGTTATATTTCCAGTTAATAATTAAGATAATAATCTGGATATTATATATGAAAATCTTATAGATTTTATTACTTATTTTCACTATCACGCCCGTAAAGGAAGGATCACGGAAGAGATCTTATTAATTCTTTTAATATATTTTCAGCTGATAATCCAGCTGTTGCTTATAATTTTAATCCAGTTAAACCTAATGAAATAGCTATTTATGAATTTATTAGAGCTTTTACCGTTTCCCCCGTAAAGGAAATGCAAAGAGAAAATCCTAATTATCTTATTGTTAAACCATATAAAATTAGTATTAATTTTAATCATAGTAAAATTTGAAGATATGCGCGTCATTGAAATTAACGATATGCTTTATAAAATTGCAGATAGAGATTATACTTTTATAAAAGAAGAAGTAGAAAAATATTTACTTCGAGAAGAAAGTAAAGGTGCTATTAAACAGATTATTGATAGAGTTATCCATTATAATAAGCCAGCTGTTGCTGATTTATCTATTAAAGAGATTAATGAAGGAGAATATGGAATTAAATTTAATGAACAAAATTATTGAGATAATTATATTATAACTATTAAAGTTATTAATAGAATGTTCTATAATAATTTTTTAAAATTCTATAATATTTTTCTAACATAATATAATTTTATTACTTATGAAAATTGTAGATATAAATAACAAATTATATATAGTTTCAGAAACTAAATATAAAGAAATTAAAGCTATTCGTAAAGAATATATTAATAGTATAGGAAAAGATTCTGAACGAAATAGTTATTTAAAATATATTGAATATTTTAATACTTTTGTTAAAGAGAATAAAGAAAGCTCTCCTAATACTACTATTATAGATATTAGGATAAATAATAAGTAATTATTAATTAGGTTTAACTTGGATTAAAAATAATGGAAATATTATAAATATTGTTAAAGACAATAATATTAAAAATGAATATGGGTTTATTAAATATAAGAAATTATAGAAATAAGGTACTGAATTTTATAGTAGACATTATATAGTATATAAATGTGAAAGAGAGGCTATTTCTGACAATAAGCAAAATAATGTTTAGTATAGTAAGAATGAATATTGTAGATAAATTATTTATAATGATGGATAAAATTGAGATAATAGTAATAAAGTGTGAAGTTGTTAAATAATAATATGGATAATATATTATATAGTTTATATAATAAAAATACTATTAATATTGGAATAAAAATATGAGTAATATTGGAATAAAAATATGAGTAATATAATAAATTGTATAAAAGAAAATGTTTATAATAGTAAAGTAATTGTAATAAATAATATTTTAGGATTAATTGTTAATGATAAAGAAATTAAAGATGGAGTTTATAGAGAGAGAGATTAGATAATATATAGATGCGAGAGAGGGGCTATTTCTAATAATAAAAATAGTGATAAAATAAGAATAGATGTAGTTGTTAAAAGTAGATAAAAATATTGATGAATATTATAAATATTATGCAAATGAAGATAATAATATATAAATGAAAAATAATATACAAGTTAATTGTAATGTATAAAGTATAATACAATAATGAGAATAAAATTATTTTTAATAATGTGGAATATGATGGTAAAAATAATAATTATGGAGAGATAAGAATAATAATACGTATTATAAATATTATGTCTATAAAGATAATAGTATAGGATTTATATTAGATAGATGTGAGAGAGGGGCTATTTCTAATGATCCCCCGGCTACTATTATCGGTCTTGAAGTCCCCCGTCAATGATATTAGAAAATATATTATTTCAAGTATTATAAATATAGTTATTAAAAATAATAATATTCAAGATATAATTAAAACTACTCAACCTCTTATAATTATCAGAACAAATCTTGGAATACAAATAACTAATCTTAATATTGTTATGAAAGTAGGTATCTTAAATTTTATTAATGCTATAATAGTTAGCATAGTTAGTCTTATTGCTATTATTAACAGCGGAGCTAAGTTTATATTCAATAGTGAATATGAACAAGCTATAATTGGTGTTATAGCAGCAGCTATACTTACAATTAATTTAGTTTATCTTGGTACAAGACTTGCAAGGATATTTGGGAAGAAGTAATATTCTTCCCTTTTCTTTTTATTACAAAACCTCTTATACTTGTCAAAATGAATTTTGGCATAATGGTTATGCCGATCGCAGTAATCGTAGCGAAATTATTGCGAATAATAATGAAGCTCGTGCTAAAGGAGCACGTATTACAACTATGGAAACTTATAAAGTAAAGTTCCAGCGTATTGGTGTTTATGGTGATATTGATAACATTCGTTATCGTGTCATTCTTGATCATGATATTCCTGGTTATAAAATAGATACTAATGGACAAATAGTCAAGAGTACTGTCAACTATATTGACATTGCTCCAAGTGCTTTAATTGCACAGACTATTCGTTGTATACCAAATCTTGGTATTATCCATGCTTATCTTGTGGAAAAGAATTTGCGTGGAACTGGCAAACGTATTGGTATAGATGCTGCACAATTGCAAGCATATCTTACTGATGCTGATGTTACACTCGAACGAACTGAATTTCATCCTGGAGAAGAATATACTACCAGTGATGGAGAAGTTCGTACTCACGAATTTGATGGTTATACTACTAATATCAAAGATATAGTGGTTACCACAAATGCTGAGAGCATTGCTGATCGTGTTATCGATCGTATTATGCTTGGCGGTATTTGATATTATAGTGCTTGTGGGAGAAATCCTGCAAGCATTATTTTTATTTAACAACCTCTTATAATAGTCAAAATGAAACTTGGCGAGGGAAATATCATATTTCCAATTAAGCCTACTTTTATTTATATTAATTTTATTCCTTTTATTATTTATGATAAATGATAGAGTATTAACAGAATATTTCCTTTTTGTAGAATTAGGGCAAGTAATAGCAATAACTATTCTAATTATTTTAGCAATAATCGGATACATCCAAATAAAGAAAGAAAAATGATAATCATTTTAATAACTATTATTATATTTATAATTATAGAGATAATCTTTAAGACCGTTAATAAGAAATAATTATGTTATTAATTATACTAAAAGCTATCGCTTTAATAGTATTATATTCAATAATACTTTATGGAATAATAGTATTAACTAAATCTATTTTTGAAGATTAAAACAACCTCAAAATAATTATCATAATAAATATTGGAAAATATGGAAACAAAAGTATGTAAAGTATGCGGACAAGAATTACCTTTATCCGAATTTAGAAAATCACCATTTACTACAAATGGTATCACAACTTGTAATAAATGCGTAAGTGATAAAATAAAAAAAAACAAAATTATTTAAAGAAACAACAGGTTCTACTAATAGTGAGTTAGCTAAATTCACTCCAAGAGAATTAATAGAAGAACTAAAATCAAGAGGATATAAAGGAAAGTTGTATGTAACAAGAACAATAGAATTGTGATTATAAGTACTTTATAATAACTTTTTGTTATGGGAGATTATCTTTAGTAGGATTTTATATATTTATTTTAATACTAAAATAGAGCTGGAGAGTAATAATTAAGATTTATAAACAAGAATAATAAGAAAAATAGTAGGATTTTGAATAGGAAAAATAATAATAATTAAAATTTTAAGAGCAATGTTGAGGAACTGTAAATAATAAGAGTAATGAAAATAGTAGGATTTTGAATAAGTTAGAGCTAAAATGAAGACTATTAAATAATAGGAGGAGGATTAGCAATAGGATTTTGAGTAGGATAAAGGAAAGTTAGAGCTAAAATGAAGACTATTAAATAGTTTTAATAGGAAAAATAGTAGGATTAGGAGGAGGATAAAGGAGTTGGAGAGTATTAGTGGGGAACAGACCCCTCTCCATCTTCTTTTCTCCATTATTCTCCTTCTCTAAAATCAATAGCATCTCAAGCTTATCAAGCTCCAAAATCATCCAAAAATTCAATATTTTAACTTCTAAATCAAATAATTTAATAAATTCTTTATTGTATTCTCAATCTAAACTTTAAAATTCAATAATTGAACTTTTAACTTAACATTAAATATACAAATATTATTAATATTATTATCAATATTGCTATAACTAATAATTATTCAATTAATATTATATGTAATTATATCTAAAATAAAACTATTTTTATTACCTTTATTAATATTATGATATTATCTAAATATTTAATTATTGCTGAAAAATATAATAATAAAGAACTATCCATATGGACTTGCAGAAATACTGCACAAGGGTATATAAAATTATTATTATCTATCGGATATACAAAAGAAGAAGTTCAACTATATAAACTATTAAAATGGCCACTATTTTCAAGAAAATTAAAAACATATCCAAAAATAACAAAATAATTATAAGCTATTTCTCCAGCTTTAATAGGAGATTAACCAATTAATTTTATAAAATTATTATGAAAACCGATGTATTACAAGGTGTAGAACAGGATAGTGCTGTTCAGCCTGAAGTTCAACAGAGTACTTATCAAGAAGCTATTAAGACTCTTCTTGCTTCTGGAGCAAAGAAAATCACTGGCCTTAAAGTAAAAAATGTTAATTTTACTGAAAAAGATAATTATGATATGGTATCATTTACTCTTTCAAGTAAGATTAAAGGTTTTGTAAGTGAAGATAATGGCCTTACTTATAAAGAAGGTCTCACTAATGTTATTTTTAGTTCTACTTATGCTATTGCTGGAGCTATGAAAGAAGATGAAGAATTATCGTGGATGGCTAATTATCTTATTGAACATCCTAAAGCTCTTCCTATTATTTTCAATGGTGCTACTATTGATATTATTCAAAAGGAAGTTAAAGAGGGTGAAGAATATAAGAATGTATTTTCTACTCGCGATAATGTAGATCCTGTTACTTTCGACCACGCTGTTATTATTAATAACATTATCAAATTCAAACTTGGTAAAGCTGGCCAAATTGGTGCTTCTCGTCTTATGGATAAGATGCTTGAATAATATATTTATAAAGAGAGTAGTTTTAGTTATATTATTATAGCTAAACTATTCTCTTTATTTATATAATTAAGTTACCAAATTTTAATCAATTTTTATATTCAAATAAGAATACTATTATTAGTATATGAAGAAAAAAAATTATTATATATTTGCATATATCAAATAATAGATTTATATTTGAATGTTATTACTAATAAACAAACAATTTTAAATATAATATTATTATGGAAACTAAAGTTGCTAAAAAATCTGTTGAACCTAAAGTTGCTAAAAAATCTGTTGAACCTAAAAATGATGAATCAAAAGTATATATTGGTCAAGAAAAAATAGAAGATCCTAATACTACCGAACAAGAAAATACTCCTACAAATAGTAAGGGAAGAACTATTAAAAATATTCCTAATCACATCACAGAGCTCGCTCTTATTGTTAAAAACAATGCTCAAATTCGTAGATATACTGCAATTGCTATTATTAATTATCTTTGTCAGAAAGGAGAAATTAGTAAAATTTCAGCAGAAGAACAAGCTAAAGGTAAAGGTAATTATGTAAATTTCCTTTGGGACAAATTTACTGTTAAAAGTAATGGTCTTTCTCGTGATTATCGTTATACTGAAAAGTTCTTTATTACAGCTTTAATTGGTTCGTTTACCTCTTTTGCTGCAAACTCTAAAGAAGTTATTATTAACTTTCTTAAAGAAGAAAATACAGATTTTAATATTGAATAATATATTATGTCTAATATAGAAGAAAATGAAATAATTATTAATAGTGAATTATTAAATAATGATTTTGATGATCTTGCTTTTGAACCTGAAACTATTAAAGGTGATGAAGACAAAGAATCTGCTATTAAATATGATTATTAATTAATAAATAATATTATGAATAAATTTTGGTGGTCAGTTATTATGATTGCAGCTATTGTAATCATTGCTATTATTGATATTAAAACTATGCCTATTTGGGTAGTTATTGTTAATGTAGCACTTGGTATTGTAGCTGCATATGCAGCTTTTAGAATTGGAAAGATTCAAAAGCAAGTAAAGTAATAGTCCGTGAACTCTCCTCTACGGGGGAAAATCAAAAAGCTCTAATTTAACTATTTTAAATAGCTATGAGTAGTTATGTTTCGATAGGCAATTGTACTAATTATATTATAGTTATTTGAAATAGTTATTTTATTGAACTATGGTGTAATGGTAACACACAAGATTTTGGTTCTTGGATTTCTGGTTCGAGTCCAGATGGTTCAACTAATATTAATTATTAAATTTATATTATTATGAAAACTAATAAATTTATTGAAAATTCTACGAAAGAATTACTTGATAGATTAAAAGAATCATTTGCTAATAAAAATGTAGAATATAAAGAAAGTGATCAACTTGCTTTATTAAGAAGAATTTCTAATATCAAAATGAGTATCTGTGCTGCAGAAATACATATTATAGAACTATTACAACAAAATGCTATAGATATAGAAGTATTAACTAATGCTACTGAAAAATATAATAAATTATGTGAAGAATTAGATATTCTTAATAGTTATAAAACTATTTTTGGTATTAATTAATATAATATTGGGCCTTTAGCTCAAAGGTTAGAGCAAATGACTCATAATCATTAGGTTGTAGGTTCAAGCCCTACAAGGCCCACAAGTACTATTACTCATTCTAATAAAAATAATATTACATCTTCCGTTATTCGATATGTCATAGAGATTATTTGCCCTTCTTTCTTTAATATTATTTTTAGAGTAATAGTACTTTTTAATTTTAATCTTATTATTAATTATTAGCTCGGATGGTGGAATAGGTAGACACGCCGGACTTAAAATCCTGTGGCCAGCAATGGCCGTGCGGGTTCGATTCCCGCTCCGAGTACAATTACATATATTAAGGTTCACTTTAAATGTTTAACCAAAAACTTTAAAATCATGTTACTTCCTTTAAACCTTAAAACTTCTAAAAGCGTAGCTTTAAGTATTATTAAAATTAATCAGTTTTATTCTATAAAACCATGTACTATTGTAAATGGTTTTGGTATGGATGAAATTGATAGTAGTTTTATTCTTACTAAAGCTGAAAATGAGAATTATTTTTCTCCTATTCCTGTATTTGATTTCGATGAGAAATTTGATATAACTGGAGAAGATTTACTCATTTGTCTTGAAGAAGTATTAGCTAAACTTAAAGATGAGTTTAACTAAACATGATTAAGAGAGAAAGATTAATATCTTTCTCTCTTTTATTTTATATTATTTAATATTATTTAATTATGAATAAAGAAATTAAAGAAAACTTAACTGGACTGATGATTACTCTTGGCACAGATACAGAAAGAAAATTTGCTTGGTGTTTACGAAAAATTAATAATCGCCCATTTATTTGTATTCATAAAAGAAAAGATGGATATTCTAAATTTAATGAAAATGATTTTATTACAGCTTTTCCAATAGATGTTATAGAAGATTGTCTTAAATTACTTTTGTAATAAGTATAATAATTATTATATTATTAATAATTATTATATTTATTTTTATTTTATAAATTATAATATTATGCAAAGTAATATATTAAACATTGAAAATTGGAGTAGTTATAAAGATGAAGTAGGTACTCATTATACATATAAAATAAATAATCATTATACGTATGAATTATATATTGGTTACGATAATATAATACTTGATAATGATTTATATAATTTAACTATTTGTAAAATAGAGGAAGATGATTATTATGATATAGAAAAATGGCTCTGTTTAGATAAAAAATTATCTTACTGTTTAAATATTGCTAAAGAAAATTATAAAACTTATAAAAATAAATAATATTATGAAATTTATAATACAATATAAAAATCAATATATTAAAGTAAAAGCTAATGAAAAATATTTTCATATAGACAAATCTTATAGATTTACTTCTATTAAAAATATGAAAAATATTATTAATAAAATAAAAGAATATATTTATATGTATATAAAATATGTACCATATAATAATAATCCTAAATATTATAAAGATAGCGTTAATTGTAGTATATTTTATATTCCAATTAATAAAATAATTACTAAATGGCTAATTAACAATATATGTTATTATCTTCATATTAATAAAAATAAAAATATTCATTTAAGAATTTATAAATAAAATATTATTAATCATGGGAACTTTTATTTTATTATTTACAATATTAACTATTATATTTTTAATATCATTTATTAAATTGATAAATGATGATAGTTCTAATAAAATTAAAATTATTAATGGTATTATAATGTTTATTATGTTTATAGTTTGTACCATAGAAACGTTAAAGATTGCTACTTATAATACTAATTCTGTAACTGAAATAATTAATGATTATAAATCTAATAAAATTAAAGAAATAATAATTATAGAAAATCAAGATACAACTTATAAATATAAATACTAATATGTGTAATATTTGTGATAATATAAAAAAATAAAAGTTATCTATTAACTGAAAGTAATAGAGAAGAATTAAAAATTGAATTTATAAATAAAATAGATGATTTTGTAGTTAATCAATATTATATAAATTGTGTTACTGAAAATGGTATTATTGGTTATCCAATCCACTATTGTCCGATATGTGGAGAAAAACTTAAGTAAAAGCTAATAATAGCTTATTTTAATAGAATTGATTTAATTAAATATAAAATTAGATCAATTCTATTATTTTATAAAATATTCAAAATTTTAGCTTAAAATAGCTGTATTAAATATAATATTATATGAATACGTATAAAAATATTATAATAGATTGTCTTAATAACGATAAAGTTATTCCACCAAGAATTAGATTAAATATATATGATAAAATATTAAAAAGAATTATCGATGATGAAAATAATGAAACAAAATATATTTGTATTGAACTAAGAAAAGTTTTAAATGATTATAATATAAATATATATAATACAAATTTTTATTATAAAGATATAAATAATGAATATATAATTAAAAATTATAAAATATGTTTTCCTGAATTTAATAGAAATTTAATATTTAAAAATACTAATTTATTTTATTCAATTAAGTATAGCGGTATTTCTTGGTTTTATACTATGCAAGATAGAATTACTTTTGTTAAACTTATGATGGGTATTGTTAATAAAGAAATTATTAATAATTAATGTAGTAAAAAGAAGGTAAAAGAATAATATGGTAGATCTTCCTTTACGGGGGATATGGTAAAAAGAATTAATTATAATTATTTATATTATGAATACTTACGATAAACAATATATTAGAGATTGTATATTAAATAGAAAGGTTATTCCTCCTATTATAAGAAAAGAAATATATATTAAATTATTAGAATTAATTGAATCTAAAGAAGAAACTTTTATATGTATTGCTTTAGAAAATTATATATGTTGTAGCTATAGTATAGACAATTATACTATGAGAAAATTATTTGATTATATTAATGCTGATCATAAATACGCTGAAATACTTCCAGAATTTAATAAAAATAATATTAAAAAATATGCCAATCTATTTAGCAATACTTATGATACTTTAAATTATGCTTGGTTTACTATTAATAAACAAGGTAGAGAAGATAGAATAACTTTCATAAAACTTATGATTGATCTTGTAAATAAAAAAATAGAACAAGAAAACAATTAATTAACTAATTTTATTAACCAAATTAAACATTGTAAAATTATGGCTAATCGTCATTATGATGAAAATGGAGTTGTAAGGATGTTATCTAAAAATCCTTTTGTTACAGTTGATACTGTAAATAAATCTATTACTTATTCTGAAGGTACAGGTATTCATACTTTTGGAAAGATAGATTATCTTGTAAATTATCATCAGTATCACGCCCGTAAAGGAAATGCAACAAGAGTTGCTCCTACTAATTCTGAATATACTATTAATAAAAAACTTGCTAAACGAGATAATAAAAATAGTTTTGTAAATTCTATTAAAAGTATATTTAAGAAACAATAATTAAACTATTATGCCTTATTTTGATTTTAGTGTTACTAAAAAACAAACTAACACTAACCATAAAAAAGCAAAACAATACACAATTATTAAAAGAGATATATATGGAGTTGTTCATATAGCAATTACAGGAATGTTATTTGTAAATATTAATAATACTGTTGTTCCTATTCTTAAAGATTGTTATAATACTGTTGGAAAAGATAAAATATTTTCTCTTAAATTAAATAAAGACTCTAAAAGATTATGTATTGTTAGAAATAAAAATGAAAGGCTAAATTATACAAATGAGAATTATTTACCATTTGCTCCAGGTTGTATAGTATATGGTAATTTACTTCTTAATCCTTATGGAACTACTTTGTTCAATATCAAAAAAGTTATTATAGAATATGATAATGAAGAAAGTAAAATTGCGTTTAATTATTGGAAAACTAATTATGAAGAAATAGAAAGAAATAGAAATAAAAATAAATAAATGGATTTTTATAGAAATGAAAATGAAAATAAACAATCCGTAATATTTACAGATGATCAAAGTGCTGCAATAGATGAATTAATTTCATTTATTGCAGCTACTTGGTCTGATAAAGATTTTATTAGAGGATTGTGTGGACCTGGTGGAACTGGAAAAACTTTTGTTACTAAATATATTATTGAAAATTGTAAATATAGTCATAGTGTAATTAAATGTACAGCTCCTACTCATAAAGCTTGTCGTGTATTAAGTAATTCTATTGGAAATATTAGAAATGTTGAAACTATACAAAGTACATTTGGTCTTAGACTTGATTTAAAATTAGAAGATTTTGATCCAGAACGACCACAATTTAATCCTATTGCTGGTCCTAAATTAGATAATATTAAATTACTTATTATTGATGAAGCAAGTATGCTTCCAGCTAAATTAGTAAAATATATTATAAGTACTTGTAAAAAATTAAATATTAAAATTATATTTCAAGGAGATAGTTTTCAACTTCCTCCTGTTGGAGAAAAGCAAAGTTATGCTTTTACACAATGTTATAAAACAAATTATCTTAATGAAATTGTAAGACAAGGAAATGATAATCCTATAAGAGATATATTAAGCATTCTTCGAGAAGATATTAAAAATAAAACTTATAGATTTTTAGAATTTATTTCTAAAAATAGAAATAAATATTTTTATAATGATGTAAATGAAGGATTTTTTGTATGTGGCGTAAATAAGTTTAAAGAATTAGTAGATAAATCTTTTCTTGATGAAGAATATACTAAAAATATTGATATGTATAGAATTGTAGCTTATACAAATAAATGTGTAAGTAGTTGGAATAATTATATTCGTCATACTATAATTAAAGATAATGACAAAGCTATAATTACTAAAAATGATTTAATAATGTCATATGAAACTATTGTTGATGAATATTTAAGTATAATTATTAATAATAGTGAAGAATATATTATTAAAGATATTACTAATTATGTAGATGATAAATATGGCTTTAAAGGATTTCTTGTTAAATTCCAAATGATATATGGAGGAAATATAACTAAACCATTATTTATAATAGATCATAGAGATAAATTTACTGTTCAAAAATATGATAAAGTAATAACTGAACTTATTAATGCTGCTAAATCTGCGTCTGCTTCTACAAGAGGAACAAGATGGAAAGAATATTATAATTTTAAGAAAAAATATTTATTAGCAACTAATGTAATAAATAAATCTGGTAAAATTATTTATTATAGAGATATAGATTATGGATTTGCTATTAGTAGCCATAAGAGTCAAGGCTCTACTTATGATACTGTTTTTGTTGATGTAAATAATATGGTATTTGATTCTAATGGTATTCCTTATGCAGATCAAGATGAACTATTAAGAAGATTATATGTTGCTTGTTCAAGAGCAAGAAAAAATCTTATATTATGCTATGGGAATTAGAAAAAAAATAAATAAAGATATAGAATTATTCCATAATAATTATACTTCTATACCTATTGATAAAAATAATATTTGTATTAATTGTCCTAATAGAATTTTTCATACAGGAGAACACGTAAAATTTGGTTTTGGTAATCCATCTTCGGGAAATTTATTTATATTACCTACTTTTAATAATATAAAAGAAATTATAAATATATTATCTAAAGAATATACTGAAATTACAGGATTAAATATATTTGAGAATGTTTATATTACAGCAAAAGTAAAATGTACTATTGATAAAAATTATAATACTTATTTACAATCTATTCCATATTGTAAATATTTTCTTAAATATGAAACTGAAAAATTTATATTTAGAAATATATTATGTTTATATATTAATAATAATGATTATATTGCTAATCTTCCATATCATCAAATTAAAATAATATTTAATAATAATCAAAAAGGAAGATATAATAATTTTAAAGTATTATTTGCTAATGCTATAAATTCTTTTATATGATTATTACTAAATTTTATGATATTGAAGTCTTAAAAAACTTCTTTTCTATTACTATTGTTGATATTACTTCTTATCTTAATATAATGAAAGATGCTTGTAAAATAGAAGTTAAAAAAGATAAAGAAGTAAAAACTCCTATTCCTTTAGTTCAAAAATATACTGTAAAAGAAATAAAAGAATTACTCAATCAAGTAAAAGTTGAACAATATTATATTACAGATAATGATGATAATCAATTATTATCTATGGTTTCGGCTATAAATAATATGCGTTATCATAAAGAAATAATTGATAATAATGAAGTAGATATTATTACTCATTTATATGGCTATAATAGTTCTAAATATGATGATTTAATGATTGCTGCATTATTAATGCACTTTGATCAATATAATACTACTAAAGAACTTATTAGAATGCTATATGAAACTTCGCAAAAAATAATATCTTTACAAAATAATGAAGAATTAGCTAAAAAAGATTTTTATATTGAGTCTTTAAGAAAATATAAATTACCTTTTACAGGTGTTGATATAATGACTATTTTTGCTTTAAACAAAGCAAATAGTATTATTGATAAAAATGGTGATAAAAAACCTGTTCCTAAAAGTCTTAAACAGACTTCTATTAATATTCAATGGTATGAATTATTAGAATTTATTCTTCCTCCTATTTGTGAAAAAGATGTAAATTATTATTATAAAGAAGATAGATATAGAGGAATGTCTATTACTCAATTAAACGATCTTATTAATGAATGGGATCGTTATATTATTAATGAATATATTCCTCCTATGATGTATTATAATAAAAATGATTGTTTTATTGGATGCGAAATAGTTAGATTATATATTGATGAAATTAGATTAAGATATACTATATCATATTCTTATAAAGTAAATGTTTTGAGTGCCAGCCGTAGTAAAATGGCTGATATTTTATTTAGTAAATTCTATTCTGAATTTAGTGGACTTCATCCTTCTCAATGGAAAGGTAAAATTACTGAAAGAAGTGCACTATCTTTTAAAAAAGTTATATTTAATTCTATTAAATTTAAAACTCCAGCTCTTCAAGAAATGCTTGAAGAAATGAAACAAATTGTTATTTTTTCTATTGGTAAAAAAGCATTAAAAGATGTTGCTCCTAAATATTCTAATTTTAAATATTTAAAAAGTGATATTAATAATGCTTGGTTTGAAATTACTATAAATAATTTAACTTATTCTATTGCAACAGGAGGATTACATAGTCAAGATGTTCCGAGAGTATTAATAAGTACCTGGGATGGTGCATCTTCCTTTACGGGGGAAACGGTAAAGAGAAATAATGAAAATATTAATAATAGTAATTTTGTGTATGTTCATTATGATATCTCTTCATTTTATCCTTCTATTATGGCTGAATATGAAATTGGTCCTGAACATCTTAATATTCATATTTTTAGTAAACTTATTAGATGGTTAAGAGATACTCGCATTGAAGCTAAACATAGTAAACAAGATATTATAGACGGTATTCCTAAAAATATTCTTGCAGAAGCATTAAAGATTGTTATTAATAGTATTTATGGAAAATTAGGCTTTGCTTATGGTGATCTTTGCGATAGACTTGCTGTTCTTAAAGTTACTATTAATGGTCAGTTAATGATTATGATGCTATGTGAAGAATTGGAGTTGAATGGGATAGAAATAGTATCTGCGAATACTGATGGTATAGTTGTCAAACTTTTTGAAAATAAAGTCGAAACATTTAAAGCTATTACTGAACAGTGGCAAAAAGATACAAGATTAAGTGCTGATAGTGAATATTATAAAATTTATGCTTGTAGAGATATAAATAATTATTTTTGTCAAGAAACCAATGGTAAACTTACATATAAAGGTGCGTTGCATCCTTTACAATATGCTATTGATTTGAAAAAAGGATATGATATGCCTATTGTAGCTAAAGCTGTTGTAGAATATTTTATTAATAATACTCCTATTACTGAAACATTATATAAAGCTACAAATATTTTAGATTTTTGTAAAACTCAAAATATAGGAAGACAATTTCATGTAGAAGAAACTATTATAGATAAAAATGGGAATACTGTTTATAAAGAAAGTCAAAGAAATTGTAGATTTTATGTATCTAATAATGGTTCTATAATAGAAAAAGTACATAATACTGAAAAATCAAGAGGAAAACTTTGTGCAGGATTTAAAACTACTATTCTTAATAGTTTAGATGATAAAGATATTTCTTTAAGAGATATTAATTATCAGTATTATTATGATGAAGCATTTAAGATTATTAATCCTATTAAATTAGGAATTAGCCCTGCGTTAAAAGGAAATAATATTAAAAAAACTAAAAGTGGAAAAGTTTTAATTAAAAAATATAGTGGAGCTTTTAATACTTTATTTGATGATTAAATATGAATATATTAGATAATTATTATGAAGAAATAGCTAATAAATGGAAAAATCAAAAAGGTATTGGAAGTGTATATTGTCTTAAACCTTTTAGTTATTCTGAATTAGCTATAAATATAATTAATAAAGTTCTTGCTAAAAATAAAGATTCAAGAATATTTATTGTGACAGATTGTTTTAATACAAGACAATCTATTGTTGATATTTTTTATAAAAATAATATTGATAAAGATACTATTAAAATTTTAAGTTTTGATTATATAAAGAAAGGATATAATTATAATTATGATTTAATTATACTTATAGGAATTAATAATTATGATAGTAGAATTGATTATTTAAAACAATGTACTAAATTTATTCTTTCTATAATGACTAAAACTATTATTGATTCTAATAATACTAATTTATTAAATAATACATTACCTATTATAATTACAAGTATAAGTAAAGAAGATGCAGTTAAAGCTAAAAGATTTTCCCCCGTAGAGGAACATCGCATAGCAATTGAATTAGATGATAATGATAAAAAAGAATATGATAAACAAACTGCGTTTATTAATAATTCTATGACTGTAATAGGTAATATTGAAAATATTAAAAAAATTAAATGTGGAGATTATAAATTAAATTTATCTGCTGCCGAAGTTAGACATAATATTGCTAAATCTAATGGATGGTCTGAAAATTTAGATATGTCTATTCCTTTTAATAAACAAATAGATGAAATTTATAATCCTAATGCGTTATTAGAAAGAGTTTGTACTATTTATGAAATAATGAAGAATCGTAGAGATTTAGTTACTGATAATAAAAATAAATTACCTGTAATATTAGATATTATTAATAGACATCCTGATAAACAATTTGTTATTATATCTAAACGTGGTGAATTTGCAGCAGAAATTACTAAATATTTAAATAATAATAATATTAAATGTGGAGATTATCACGATAATATTGAAAGTGCTATTGCCGTTGATGATAATGGTGTGCCCATACTGATTAAATCAGGTAAGGATAAAGGTAAACCGAAAATAGTGTGTTCACAAGCTATTTCCAGCTCAAATTTAAGATATTATAATGATAACCGACTAACTGTATTATCAACTAAAAACGCATCATTAAATAAGCTAAATTTAGCTTGCTTCGGATTGATAATTACTTCCCCTCTTTGTGATAGTGTTATTGATATTAGAAATAAATTTAAAGAAATAGAATTTAATACTACACCTAACCTTGTATATACTATTTATTGTAATTCTACTATTGAAGCTAAATCTATTGCTGCAACAAAAGAAACTCCGATATATAAAGTAATTAATGAAACAGAAAAAGAAATTTTATACGATGAAGAAAGCGGAGATATAATTTTATAAAATTTTATTTATTTTTTTTTGCTAATAGATTTGGTAGTTATAAATATATATATTATAATTGTGATGTAAAACTAATACGGTTCTTTGATATATGGACGGAATAAATGAACAAAAAGAAAGTATTAGTAATAACGATACGCCTGTTGTTACTAATAACAAATCTGGAGTTCAACATTCAGTTGCCGTTCGTGATAATTTTAATGGTAATAGTCTTTCTTCAATTAATCTTTTCGATAATGAACAGTTAGCTGCCGCTACTGCATTTTTAGATAAGATTATGAGAAGTGATAAAGGTGGTATTAAAAGTGTAAATGATGGTTTAGCTATTCTTATGAGAGCTAAAGATCTTAATATGCCTTTTAGTACAGCTATTGAACATATTCACGTTATTAATGGTAAAACTGGAGTTGATATTCACGTTATTAAAGCATTATTATCGAGGGCAGGTGTTACTTGGCGTTGTATTAATAATTATTCACCTCTGTATGAATATACAGACGGTATTAATGTTTATATTGATGGGAAACTTCCAGATTTTGTTGAAAGATGTAAATCTGTAAAAGAAGCTAATGAGAAACGTATTGCCGATGAAAAGAACGGAATTACTAATGAAACAGTATATATATATCCTGTTAGTTGGTATAGTGATTTTTCAGGCAATATTTATAAAAGCTATAATTTGACAAATAAGTTTGAAGTTGCTGTTAATAGACAGCACGCAGATAGTATTATTAAATCTGGAAAAATTCCTATTTATAGAATAGCCAATCAACCTGTAGATTATATTACTAAATATGAATTTACAAGAATTATAAATGGAAATACTGTAACAGCTATTGGAGAATTTACTTATTCAGAAGCTCAAACAGCTAAATTATTTGAAAAAGATACTTATGCTAAATATCCTAAAATATTAATTAGTCATAGAGCTTTTACTTATGGCGCTCGTGATATAGCATCTGATGTTATTATGGGTTGTATGGAAACTACTGAATTAAAGATTATAAGTGGTAAAGAATTAGGTAATATAGAATTGGCAGAAGTAGAGGATTTATCTGCAACTACTAAAATGTAGTTAATATTCCTCTAAAACATTATAAACAAATTAATTTTTATTAACATTTTTTAAAACAAAATTATTATGAAAAGCGTAAATGTAAAGTTTGGTTTCTCGGCTGTTAATGCAGGTCAGCGTAATGTTAATTATGATCCGCAGGTTATTGCAGTTTCTACTCCCGGTGGTTTCCGTATTACTTCTCCTGTAAGTAAGATTTTGAATGTTCAGCATGGTGATTATATTATGTTTATTAATAATATTCCTGGTATTGATCAGGCTATTGCTGAGCGTAATGAAGCACTTGTTGAATTCTGTGATGAGAATGGTATTGATTTTGATTCTCCGGAGGCAGCTATTGCTATTCACAAGGAATTTGATAAGTGGGGTATAGCAAAGGGTATTGTAGAAAAAGATGCCAAAGGCAATGTTCGTACTACTAACGAGCGTCTTACTAAAGATGAGCGTATGAAGTTTGTAAAGGAGAATTTCGAAGAGATGCTGGAAGCTGCTATGGCTCAAGATGATGATGAGCTTAAAGCTGCTCTTTCTCGTGAAGATGCAACTCTTGAAGAAAAGATGAATATTCTTTGTCCTTTTGTTAAGGGCCGTGAAATTCCTAAATATCGTGGTTCGAAAGTAGCAAGTCCGAGCGAAGTAACCGGTGCTGGTGTTAATCTTACGTTTACTGATACTAATGTATGGAATCAACTCAAGTATGATCTTGGTGATAACGCAAATAAAATTAATCGTATCTTTGATGCTGATGTAACGACTGTTGAACAGATTTTCGTATTCGACGGTTATGAGGATGTTAAGGTAAATGTTGTTATGATGGGCGAATATACCGATAAAGCTCCCGCTCGTATTGGTACAGCTAACGAAGAGTAATTCCGTTTCATATATTAATTAAATGATGGCTAAAATACTATTAATATTTAATGGTGTTTTAGCCATTTTTATATTCATTTATTAAACAATTAAATTTGCAAATTTATGGTACAAGAAAAAGATGGAAAAAGCACTACTGATCAAAGTGCTGAACCTAAAGTAATTAAAAAAGCCCGTCGTGGTATTACAAATGAAGTTCGAGGAGCTGCGCGTATTAAATTTTCGCAGCGAGATGCAAATCCTCAAAATGGACTGTTTTTAGCTCATATTGAAGATATTAAAGTTACGGAAGCTACTATTGGAGAAGATTCTGTAGGTCTTCCCTCTTTTACAGGAATGACTATTCCTAAAATTCAAATTACATTTGCAAGTAATCATAAAAATATTAGTGAGCGTCGCTATATTACTCAACAATTAATGCCGGCGGAGTCTAATGTAGATACTATTCCTGGTGGTAAAGATGAATGGAAAGTTAATTCTATTCTTCAAATGATGAAACATTATATGGATGTATTTATTCTTAAAGGCCGTGAAATGACTGAAGAGGAAGAAAATGCTCTTACTTTACCATTTGAAGATTTTGATGAGAATGGAGAATATATTTCTGTTCCTGTAGAAGAAGTTATTGCTGGATGGAAAACATTATTTACTAATTTTGTAGCAATTATGCGAAACGATCGTGTAGATAATGGTATTCCTGTTTATAAGAAATCCGCAAATGAATTTATTACTATTTGGCTTAAACTTCTTTGTTGCATTAAACAAAAAGGAGCTTGGAAAGCTATTAATAGTGGAAGAAACGCAGGAGATTTAGCTGTTCCTGGATTTGTAGGAGAAGGTATTATTGAAATTTATAAAGCTAACGCACTTCCTACTCTTCGTGTAGATGTAAGTAAGGAAAGTATTATTTTGCAAGAAATAGCTAAAACTCCTACTATGCCTAATGTAGGTTCTACTCCTGGTATGCCTGGTGTACCTATTACTCAATCTGCTCCTGGTATGGTTATGCCTGAAAGTCCTATTGATTTTGGTGCTCCTGCAGACGGGCTTCCTTTCTAAAATAATAAACAACGACAGTATATTTAATTTCATATTGGGGGAGGTATTTATTAATACCTCCCCTTTCTTTATAGTATGAAAAGAAATATAAATAATGCTAAATTAGATAAAAATTTTATTCTTTCTAAAATAAGTCAAATAAGTATATTTTCTGCATATTTAGGTTTAAGTGAAGAAGATATTAAACATTGTATTGATACTGGAGAACTAATTATTTCTCCTTTAAGATATGATCGTCATCCTACTTGTGGATTTAGATATGATAATAGGGGAAAACTTAAATTTAAAGATTTTGCAGGATTTATATGGGGAGATTGTTTTGATATAGCTGCCTATGTAATTTCATATACATATAATAGATCTATTGATATTACTAATAAAAAGGATTTTATATCTGTATTAAAACATATTGCATTTACTTTTGGAAATATTATTTATGGAAACGAAAAAGATGAAAATGTATTAAAAGATCTTTCTATAGGAAGAGATAATATTAAAAAAAGTAAGCCTATTATAGAATTTGTAGTTAGAGAATGGAATAAATATGATATTGAATATTGGGAAAAAGGAGGAGTAGATTTAAATTGGTTAAATATTAATTTTATATACGCCGTAGATCAATATTATATAAATAGAAAAACTAATCCTCAACCAAAATATATTTATGATAAAAAAGATCCTTGTTATGCTTATATAACAGGTAGAGATAATAAAGGAATGCATGATGTTAAATTGTATTTTCCTAAAAGAGATAAACATTATACTAAATTTATTACTAATTATAATCATTTAGAAGGTATTTATAATCTTGAAAGAAATGATTATGATTACATAGTAATTACTAAATCTACTAAAGATAGGGTAGCTTTAAGTAAAATGCTGTGGGCGATGTCTTCCTTTACGGGGGATGGAGTAAAAGCAAAAATTGGAACTATTAATATTCCTGCTGAAAATTATAAATTAAGTATTGCTGAATATTATTGGTTGTACAATAAACTTGCTATTAAAGATAGTAAGCGATTAATATGTTTAATGGATAATGACAAATCTGGATATTTAGAGGCAATATATTTGAGAGATGAATTTGGTATGTTGCCAATTTATATCCCTAAAATATATAATGCCAAAGATTTCTTTGAATTAAGAAGTATTTATGGTTTTAATAAATGTAAAGAATTTATTATAGAAACTTATAACAAAATTAATGATTATGTTACAAGAAATCAATCTATTAGGAATAAGGAAACAAACGATATTATGCCATTTTGAAAAAATATGCGATTTAGCTGTTATGAAAGAAATAACTGAAACTGATGAAAAAAATATTGATAAAGGATTAAGATTTAATACAGGAACTCAATTTATAGAAAGAGATAAAATTATTTTATATGGAGAAATAGATTTTAATAATAAAAATGATGTTAAACTTATAAAGAATAAAAATTTAATATTTCCGGAAATAGTAAGTAATATTGTATATAGCGCATTCGATTATAAATCTGGAATAGCTACTCCAATAAATAATGTTTATAAAATGACTATTGAAGTCGATCCTGTTAAATGGTTTATGTATAATTATTGTTTAATAGGAAAACCTAAAAGAGTTATAGTGTATAAAACTACTAAAAGTTATTTATGACAATAATCATAGATGAAAAAGAATATTCTTTTCCTGATTATACTTTAAATTATTTAGATTATAGAGATTTAGATAATCGTATTAAAACTAAAATTCCTCAAGATATATTTAATTCTTTATTAAACGATCTTGATTGTACTAAAGAGTTTAGTTGCGGTCGTCCTATGATGACTAATTATCCTATGTATGCAAGAAATATTAATGCTTATTTTTATATATTAGAAACTTTAAATTATACTGAAAATAATGATGAATATAAAGAATATATAAATAAACTTATTGATGTTCATACTAAAAATATAAAATTTGAAATTAATAATCCTTATATTCCTCCTATTACTAAATCTAAAAAATCTAAAAGAAAAATTATTACTTATAAAACTAAAGATCTTATTACTGGAGAAGATACTTTTCTTATACAAGATATTAAAACTAAAAAATATAAAGTTAATAAAAATCCTAATGTTTTAGATAAACCTAAAAAATATACTGGTAGGAATTTATCTGAAATGTATTTTGATTTTACAAATAAAGAAGAATATTAATATATGAACGAATATAAGCCTTTGTATCGTAGAAATAATTTAGGCCGTCCTTGTTTTTGGGAAGCGAAAGCCAGTTGTTCTCCTACTCAAAATATTATTATTGTTTCTCATGGAATAGTAGGTAAAGCTATTCAAGTAGAAGAAATACATGTTGCTCGTAATCCTAAAGATGAAGTTGAATCAAGATATAAACAAAAAAGAAAACAAGGATATAAATTTCTTGATGAAATAAAAGATGATAATTGGAGCACGCCCGTAAAGGAAGATGCACTCCTAACCTATCTTGAAACTTATTTACCTTATGATAGAACTACTGCTGATGGAACATTACTTCCAATGTTAGCTAAAACATTTAATAATACTAATAATAAAATATTTAATAAAACTCCTATTAGAATAGGACAATATAAAATTAATGGACTTCGTTGTGTTATTAGTGCTAAACGAAATAATACCGATATGTTTAAACCCATTACTTTAAGATTTCAATCTCGTGAAGGAACTTATTGGAATAGTCTTTCTAATCTTGAAGATTATTTATTAACTGTTATTCCTAATAAATTTCTTAATAAAATGATTGATGAAGATTGGGAGTTAGATGGTGAACTATATCTTCCTGGTTATAAAGTTAATGAAATTAATCATTTTGTTAAAGATCCTAAATGCAAAGAAAATAAATTTATTCAATATTGGTGCTATGATGGTATAATTGACGATACCCCTCAATATAGACGACTTGATATTCTTGGACAAGTATTTGAAAATAAAACTTATGAATTTACAAGTTTAAATGATCATTTAAATAATAAAGAAAGATTTATTTATATTAATAATTATACTATTGAAAATGAAGACGATGCTGTAAAATATAGAAATTTATTTATTGATCTTGGATTTGAAGGTTTAATTCTTCGTGATCCAGATAAAGAATATCAAATAGGTAAACGTAATTTTTCTATGATTAAATTTAAAGATGTTATGGAAGGATCATTTAAAATTATCGATATTTATCCTGAAGGAATTTCAAGAAATATTCCTTTATTTTTGTGTAAAAATGATATAAATGATGAAACTTTTGAAGTACATATTAACGGTACTTTAAAAGAGCAAGAAAGATATTTATTTTTTAGAGATAAATTTATAGATAAAACATTACATATTACTTTTGGTGAAAGAAGTGGAGTTTATCGTGTTCCTTTTCACGTAAAAACTGTTCGTCTTGAATAATAATATGCTAACTAATATATATTCTTATAATATAATTAATCCTGTTGTTAATAAAAAAAGAGCTTGGTTTGATATTAAAAAAGGATTAATATTTATGCCTACTAATATTAATTATAGATATTTTGTTGAATGCGCTCTTAATGTTGATAAATTGGGTAGACAATATTATATTTTATTATCTAATCATAAATTTAATGAAAATTGTAGGCTTTGTCAAGTTGATGGATATGGAAGAGTAAAAATTCCTGTTAGAGGAGAATTAAAAGATTATCTTAATTCTAATTATAATTGTAATTTTAATATTAATATGAAATTAATAGATAATTATGATATATATGACGTTTATTGTATTTCTATTTGAGGTATTGTAAGTGCTGGACTATATGTTCAGCACTATTTTTTTTGATTAGCGAGGATATTTATATATAATAAATGGCCAAAATAAGCTATTTTAAGCTATTTTACAGCAAAATATATAAATCTAATATATTTATACGAATTAAAAATATATACGCTTAAACAGCTTATTTTAACTTCAAATTATATAATATTTTTTTAGAAAATATTAGGTAAAGTCATATATTATTTATATATTTGTATCTATGGATATTAAAAGTAGACTAATTATAGGTTTATCTGGACAAAAAGGTTCAGGTAAAGATTTAACTGCCTCTATTATTGATTATATTATTAAAAAAAATATTAGAGGGGCAAATTATAAAGATTGGGTATTGCATGATGTAATTAATAAAGAAAAAGAATTAAAAACTATTGTTCATTTTGCTGATCCTTTAAAAGAATTTATATCTAAACTATTTAATATTAATATTAAATATTTTTATGATAGAAATTATAAGGATAATAAATATATTAAATTAGCTGCATATACTTCTGGAAAATGTACTATTACAAATGCTTTTATAAATGAAGAAGAAGCTAAAAATAAAAAATACTTAATAGTTACTTATGATGAATTAATTAAACTTCCTCTTTCATATTGGATGCTAAATAATAATATGTGTATTAAAATTAGAACTTTACTACAATATATTGGAACTGATATAGGAAAACAATTAATTGATAATAGTTTATGGACAAAATTAATTGCTAATACTATAAGTACTAAAGCTACTAAATATAGATTATGTATTATTCCTGATGTTAGATTTAGGGATGAAACTGAAATGATAAAGAAATTAGGTGGTATAATTATTAAAATAAATAGAAATACTGAAAATAATGATAATGATAAACATATTTCAGAGTGTATAGATAATATTAAAGAAGATTATATTATAGATAATAACGGTACTAAATTTAATCTATTTTATAATATATTTAATATTATTAATACTGTATATAGGGAAAAACGAGAAATAATAGAAAGTAGAAATAATGATTGACATCCTTCCTTTACGGGCGGAATAGTAAAAAGAATTAATTATGATTTTAATAGAACCCAAAGTAGAATTATTAAAAGAAGATAATTTTTATTCTCATGTTGCCAATTGTGCCAGAGTTTGTTATGCTTCTAATAATAATTCTAATATAAATGATGAGCAATTTTGTAAGAATGTTTTAATAGCAAATAATCATTTATCTATGTTTCGTCATGCTACTATTTATTGTAAATATGATAAAGATTATTGGAATAGACATATAGTAGATAATTATTTTTATTTTGCAACAAATATAGAAATTATTGATAATGAGGATTTATATGTTGTAATGAATGGACAATCTTATTTAGAATTTAAAAGAAATAATATTGTTAAATATAATGAAATAGCTAAACATATTATAAAAGATCTTCCTGACGATCTTAAAGAATATAAAAGATTTACTTTTAAAGTTACTACTCAAATTAGTACATCAAGAGAATTAAATAGAGTTAGTCCTAACAATATTGCTGAAAGAAGTACAAGATATTGTAATTATAGTAAAGATAAATTTAATAATCAAATTTCTATTTGTAAACCTTACTATTATGATAATTTAGAAATTGCCGATCAATTAGCATTTATTAATAGAATGTCTGAATATGAAAGTAATTATCTTAATAGAATAAATAGAGGATGGAGTCCTGAAGACGCAAGAGAATTTCTTCCTTTATGTACTGCTACTGAGGTAATTTATACATATACTGTAAAAGAATGGAGGCATATTATAGATCTTCGTTATTATGGAACTACTGGAAAACCACATCCTAATGCTAAAATTATAGCTGGTTTAATTCGTGATCAACTTATTTATTTAGGATATAAATTTAGAGATTAATATGTATATAATTAAAGCAATAATAGATAATATTGAACAATATTATTGTGGAGAAATATATAAAGAATCTGAAATAGAATTTAACTCAGATATAAATTTAGCTACTAAATTTTCTGTTTATTTTATTGTTAATTTAAAAGTAAAAGAAATTAAGTCTATTATTAAAAATATAAATATACAAGATATAAAAATTATTAATATTAACGAAAATGAAATTGCATTATGAATTGGAAATGTTTATTATATGGAGGATGTGAATACGAAGTTTATAAGGAAGATCCTTATGTAGATACAAGAGGAAATATAATAGGAACAGTATTTGTTCTTAAATGTAAAAAATGCGGAGATTTAAAAGCTAAAATAGTAATTAATACAAATTTATATGGAAGATAATATTTATAAAATTCAAGAAAATATAAATAGAATATTTATTGAAATAGAAGAAAATGCTGGTGAAATTACTGAAGAACAATTAGAACAACTTAACATTAATCAAGAAAATCTTAAACAAAAACTTTCTGATTATAATAAAGCTATTCAAGTTTATAAAAATTATAATGAAGGTATTAGTAATGAAATTAAAAGACTTCAAGAATTAAAGAAAACTCGTACTAATAGAATTGAAGTTTTACGAAATACAATGAAAAATGCTGTTATTAATTTTGGTAGTAATGGCAAATCTGGAAATAAAGTTATTGAATTAGAAGATTGTAAGTTATTTACAAAATCTACTGTTTCTGTTATTGAAAATAAAGAAAGACTTGATATTTTAAGATATGAATTTATTGAATATTGTAGAGAATTATATAAAAATGATTTATTAATTACAGGAGATGATATTGATATTCAAGGTTTAATTGATGCTATTAATGCTAAATGTATTGCAGAAAGAGGAGAAGCTTTTGCTCCATTTACTATTTATGATTTTATTTGTACAAATATTACTTTTAAGTTTACTGTTTCATTAAAGAATTTAATTGAAAGTAATAATTATTTATTACAAGCATACTATGGATTAGATTATTCTACTGGAGTAGATATAGATATAGATAAAAATACTGTAAAATATATAGTTAAAGATCAAAATACAAATGATAATATTACTATTGCAAATCTTGAAAATACTAATTCATTATGTATAAAATAGAAAAAGATAATTCTGATTTTATGGTTTTTCTTAAAACTGAATTAAACAAATTAGAGAAAGACTATGGGGCAGATTATACAGATGCTATATTTAATATTATTATAGAATTAGTATATAAACATAATATTAAAAGTATTAATTATACTGATATATTAAATAAAATTAGTAGACTTATAAATAATTATCCAGTAACACCTATTGATTTAAATAATGAATATAATACATGTATTTATATTAATAAAGATGAAAATAATAAATGGTATTATAATAGAGCATATAAAATTATTGTAGATAAAGTATATAATCTTATTGATAATAAAGAACTTTATATTCCTCGAAAAGAAGAATTATTTAATAAACGTATTTATATTACAAGAGGAGGAGTAATTGCTGGAGAATATATTAATAAATGTTATATTAAACATAATAATTTTTATCCAAGAGATCCTGTAATTATTAATTGTTCGAGAATTACTAATCATGATGATATTGATATATATACAGTTGATTCTCGTTCTCCTAAACTAAAAGTTCTTAAAGAATTTTATAATGTTTCTATTAATATAGATGATAAATATAAGCATATAGATATTCGTAAATTTAAAAAGTTATGATAACGACTGTTACAATAATTTTAATAATAACTATTATAATAGTATCACTATTATTTGGTTATTATTTTGGAAAAAGCGTAGGTATTACTATGGCTATAAATTATATTGAAGATAAATATACTAATAAAAATAAACAAGTTAGTAATATTTTTAAAAGTATTTTGAATAATTATAATAAAATTAAAAAAACTACAGCCGCTCCTATTATTAAATTTTTAGTAATGTTTGGATTTAATTTCATAATGTTATTATTATTATTTTTATATTATGAGTTTCAATGTTAAAGGACTTCCTTTTAATTATAAAGGAGTTGTAGATGTTTCAGATTGTGAAACTGCCGCAGATGTTATTAAAAAAGCAAGACTTAATTGGGAAGTTGGTAAATGTAATATTGTGGGTAAAATGCCAGCTCATATTAATGAAGATCTAAATGCGGATGCTTTCCTTTACGGGGGAGAAGTATATAGAACTTTTGAAAATAGTTATGCTACTTATCGTAAAGATTTAAATATTCCTTTAGGTATAGTTAAAGGAAAATATACACCTGTTCAAAATATTGAAGCTTTTAATTTCTTTGACGATGCTATTGGAGTTGATAAAGCAATTTGGCAAACAGCTGGAATTTTTGGAAATGGAGAACGTATATTTGTAAGTGCTAAATTACCAGATACTATATTAGTTAATGGAGATCCAGTAGATAATTATTTAGTATTTACTAATTCTCATGATGGAAGTTCTGGTGTTAAAATATTGTTTACTCCTATTAGAATTGTTTGTGAAAATACATTAACTGCTGCTATTGCCACAAGTTCTAATTTTATAACTTTTAGACATACTAAAAGTGTTCATTCTAAAATAAATATTGCAAAAGAAATACTTGGCATTTGTAAACAAAAGAGCGAACATATAAATGAATGTTATAGTATTCTTGCAAATAAATCTATTTCCGATAATAATTATATAGAATGGCTTTGTAGTAATATATTAACAGATAAAGAATATCAAGATGTTATTGATTCTGGATATACATTTGAAGCATTAGTTAATAAAAATTGGAGAGCTATTGACGCAAGTGGCGTTTCTATGCGTAAAGTTAATATTTTAAATAAAACTTTTAATTATTATTATGAAGGCCCTGGACAAAAAGAATTTGTTGGTACTTTATGGGGGGCTGTAAATAGTATTACTGGATATTATTCTAATATTGATAATAGTGAAGGTATTAATCGTATGGATAGTATCCTTTATGGAGATAAATCTCGTAAAATTATTAACGCTTTTGACTCAGCAATAAAATTAGCTATAGCTGCGTAATATATGAAAAATATTAAAACTTTAGTAATTAAACATTTCTTTTATGAAGCTATTCAATATAATGGAGAAAATGTTTTAGATATATTAAATTTTTGTAAATATTGTTATATTCAAAATAATGCAATTTTAGTTTATGTTAATATTATAATAGATATTGATGATTGGATTATTAAATTAACAGATGATTATTATACAGTTTTAGATAACAAATTAAAAGAAGAATTATTTAAAGAATAATTATGGAACAAAATTCTCAAAATTCAGTTAAAGTAACTTATGAAATTGTAGATCCTAAAGTAAATGAAACTACAATTAAAATTGTAAATGCTTACAGAGAAGAAGAAAAGAAATCTCCAATAGATAATATTCTTCCTATTTATGCAAATCCTGATGATGCTGGAGCTGATATCTACGCTACAAGTTGTGAATACGATGAAAAAAATGATTGTTGGGTTTATGGTACTAATTTTAGATTTGAACCGCCTAAAGGTTGGTATCTTGAATTTAGACCTCGTTCTTCTAATCGTAAAACAGATTGTTATTTAGCTAATACTCCTGCAACTGGAGATTACGGTTATAGAGGAGAATATTTATTTTGTTTTAAAGATCGTACATCTAAAAATATTCGTAACGCTATTAATAGTATTATAAATTTTATTAATGCTTATTCTGATACTATTGGAATTTCTAATAGATTTTTAGAAATTATAAATAAATTTAAGATTTATAATAATCCTCCATATAAAGTAGGAGAACGTATTGGTCAAATGTTTTGTTTTCCTTATTATAAAATTGAATTTGTAGAAGGAAAACTTAATCCTGAAGAAACTGAACGAGGAGCTGGAGGACACGGTAGTACTGGACGATAATATGATACAAGTTTTATTAATAACACAATCTGATTGTATTGGTTGTGAAATAATGACTGATATTATTTTATCTATTAAAAAAACTTATGACGATAATAAAAATATAAATATTAATATTTGTAATAAAGATTTTATTGATAGAAATATATTAAAAGAAAATAATATAACTGATTTTCCTGCTACTATAATATACGATGATAATTATAAAAAATCTATTACATTTTTAGGTACTATTCCTTTTATTCAAATACAAAAAGAAATAGATAATATTATTAATAAATAATTATACATAATTAAAGCTGGTATTGTCATTAATGATAGTACCAGCTTTTACTTTTCCCCCGTAAAGGAAGGAGCAAGAAAGGATGCTTTTACTTTCTCTAATATTTATTATAAAATTATTAATAGTACGAAATATAATATTATAGAAAATAATTGAGAATCATTTGATTTGGCAAACTATTTTATAAAGATATATAAACTATTTACTTTTAATATATAATTGATATAATAGCTTATAAATACTGTTTATTCGTAAATATCGATCATTTATTCAGTATTGTTCAAGCATAAATAAACATTACTATAAACAAAAAGAGAGTTAATAACAGTATTAAAAACTGTATTAACTCTCTTTTTTTTAACAATTAGGTTCCACTAATCTTCAATCCAATTAGCAACATTAGTAGCAATATCCATAGGAAGATTATTATCGCTTAAACGATAAAATTGATTATTTTTATCAAGATTTTGAAGTCTTCTAATAACACGTAATAAAGGAATATTTCTTTCAAGTAAAATAGTAAATTTATTTTGTCCTTTATAAAGACCTCTATCATAAACTGGATCAAATTCAGGATCAATCATAGCGTCAATAATAAGACTCATAGCTTTAAATAAATCTTTAGGACCAGATAATGCAGCAATTGGACTGCTATAAAGAGTTTTGGCTTCAGCAACAAACCCCCAAGGAGTATAAGCTCTACTTTCAGTAGCCCATCTATCAGCTTGATATAATATTAAATTATACCACGTACTATTAATAACTTCTTCATCGTCGTCATCAGTAGCTAAATGAAGAACAATAGCCATTAATATTGCAGAAGCAATAGCAATACTATCTCCTAAAATTCTACGAAGATTATGCTGTTGCCAATCAGGAAGCATTTTATAATTAAATCTAAAATTAATAAAAGTATCAATAAAAGATTTAAATATATTTTGAATACTATGAAGAACTATATCAGTAGTAGTGCCTCCTTTAGCTTTAGCGTTTTTAATATCATCTTTAAATTCATGAGCAAGAAAACTAATAAGATCAATATAAGAGCCTCTTTCAATACTTTCACGCATTTCATTATAATAGCCTCTAACTCTCCAGCGTTTAAGAATACCAGGATATAAATGTTTCTTATATTGCATTACTAATCCTCCATACCATTCAGCTTCTATTTTTGCAGCACCAATTTTATCATAAATACCGTGAATTTTATTATTAACATTAATAACTTTATCTCTAAATCTACCAAACATATCTTTAGTAATAACACTATCAGGTTTAATTCTTGCTACACCATCGACTAATTCAAATTGACTTGCAAGAGTATCAAACCTTTCAAATTCTTTTTTAGCAGATTTAAGATTAGCATCACGATTTTTTATATATTCATTAGCAAAAGCTTTGCTGCAATGAGCTTTAATAAATTCAGCGTTTATATCTTTACTAAATTCAGCATAACTTTTTGCTTCATTAGCATCAGAACGAATATTATCAATAAATAATCTATAAGAAGCAAGCAATTCAGGATCGTCTTTAACAAGATCGCACATAGTTTGAATTTCTAAATCACGAGTAAAATTAGCAAAACTACCAATATACCAATTTCCATTATTATCTTTAATAACTCTGTGACTTTCAAGCATAGCAAGCATTACAGTATTTTGCATATAATGTTCGCCAGAGCTTTGTAATCCATAAAGACTATCACGAATTTTTCTAATTCTATCAGTAGCACTTTCAACACCTTTAAGTTCAAGCATGTTATCAATATCTACAACTCTTAATAATTTAATAATTCCATCAGTAAGATTTAATGCTTTGGGAGAATATAAATTAGCAATAATAGCAGGTAAAGCTCCAAAATATCTTGCTTGAGCTTTATTCCAAGTACTATTATCAAAAAATTCTTTCGCAAATACTTCTCCAGCAATATTAGTCCATCCTGTCAATACGTTACCTATACCTCCTGTAACATTAAATATCATATACTTCGCAGAAGTAATATTTTGCATTAAATTAGCATATCTATCTAATTTACTGCCTTTTTTAAATTCACCAAGAACAACACGATTATAAAAATTATTAATTAATTCAATAGTACGTGTTTGTTTTTCAGTTTGATATTTAGTTTCAATATCAGTAGAATTAGCATTATCTCTTTTTAGTTTACCACTAAAATAAGAAGTCTTATAAGCATCATTAGATTTAAGCTCATCTAATAATAAATAAATATAATATTTAGCTCTTTGACGAGCATTATAATCAATAGCTTTAGTAATATACTCTTGGAATACTTCTTTCCAATTATCATCTAATATAGCATTATCTAATTTTTCATTATTTTCATCAATTTCTTTATTTTGTTTTTTAATATCTGCAAGATATTCATTATAACTTTCTTGACTTTCAGTAGATAATTTAGTACGAGGAATAATACGTTTTTTATAGCCTTTAGCTTTTAATAATTGAAGCATAGGAAAATCTACTTCTCTATCGTGAGCATAATCAACATCATCTTCATATCTTCTTTCAGATGGAGTATTAATAGTATATCCAGTTAAACCAATAAGATCTTTAGCAAGACTCTGAGTAGTTATATCATCTTTCCTTCTACGGGGAAGATACCCTCTATCAATAAATCTTTTCATAGGATTAGTGGTAGCATATTCATTTAAAGTAGACTGAAGTAATTCAATCATAGCTACTTCTTTAGAAGAAAGATTTACTTTATTATTATATTTTTCAGAACCATTATAATTAACACTATAAGATTTATAATTTTTATTCTTATATTCTTCTTTTACATATCTTGTTCTATTAGAACCAATAGCATCATAATATTTTGGATCATATTTATCAAGATTATTTTTAACATCTAAAGTAGTCCAAATACGAAGAGGTTCATATTTTCGAGTATAAGGATTAAATACATGATTTTCTTCAAACCATTCTTCAAAATTATTATTAGCTATAGCTTCATTTCTACTTCTTTCATAATATTCAGTAGTAATATAATCTACATTGTCAGATATAATCTTTTTAGCAAGAGTTTTATTATGATCTATATAGTCTTGACTTTTAGGCTCATAATATCCAAATAAATCGCTATTAGGAACAATTTTCTTATTTTTAATAATAACTTCTCCATTTTTACCAATAGCACAAAATATACGTTCCCATAAATCATAATTAGCAGTACCTTTAAGATTAAGTAAAGCATATGAAAGTTCTCTATTAAAGGCTTTTCTATTTACTCTAAAATTTACTCTATCTTTAAATCTTTCGGCAAGAGAATCATAGTCAGGTCTATTTTTTCTAATATCTCGAAGAACATCATATAAATTAGCTAATTCTTCTATACGTTCTTTAGGAAGATTAAATAATAATTTAGTACTTATTTCTCCGTTTCTATCAACAGCGTGTTGTAAAATATCATTTATCTTACTAATAGTTTCAATTCTTTCAGGACTACGTTTTCCTTCATCATTACTTCTAATTTCAGTATAAAATCTTGAACTTAATATAGGAAGATTAGCTGGAATTTCTTTTATAAGAGTTTCATTACTTAAAGAAGACTCATAATCATAACCATATTTTTTAAGAGCAGCATCTTTAATAATTTGCTTTTGTTCTTTAGTAAACTTTCTACCATCAATAATTCCTAATTTATCTTTATATTCAGGATGACTATCAAGAATAGTAGCAATTTCACTTTGTCTATCAGCATTGTCTTTAAATTGTTTAAATGCCCAATCAATTTTATCTTTAAGTTCTTTATTAATAGTTTTACGAGCATTTAAATTAATCCAATTAAAGGCATTTCTATAATTTTCATCTTTAAGTTTTTCTTCAAGAACTTCATTAGGATTATTTTCATCATATTTCTTAATAATATCAAGATAATATTTTAAGTCTTCATCAAATCCAGCAATAGGAGAATATTCAAAATATTCACCATTAAGCTTTTTAATTTTATCAATATAATCTTTTAGCGCATTTGCTTTAACGATTTCTTCATCAGATTTAGGACTATAATCTTTATTTAATGAAGAAGTCATAAAATTAATTTCATTAATAAGAGCAATTTTTTCTTGTTGTTGTTCAATACTTAATTCACTATCTTCTCCAGGAGTCATTTCATAAATAGTAGTCATTATTTCTTTATATCTAACAAATAATTCTGGAGCAGTTTTTAAAATACTTTCATCTAATTTATTTTTAGCAATATAATATTCTGGAACAACCTCCATATTAACGTTATCAGCATACCATTTATCTCTATTAAGACGTGCTTTATAGTATTCTATACTAAATCTACCATATTTGTCTTTAGCTTCTCTAACAGCATCTCTTAATTGATCTCTGTCGGTAATAAATTTCTGAGTATAAGGAGTAATAAATTTACCATTCTTAACGATATCGTTCCATACAAATTTACCAGGCATTTTCATTATTTCATCATACTTTCTTAAAAATTCTTGACGAGCTTTAGGAGCATCTACTAAATTAGCGCCATTAATAATACCTCCAATAAATTTAACAATAACTTGAACTTCACTATTACTTAATTCAGAAACAGAACTAAATAAACTATCAAAAATATCAGCATCGGAATATTGAGTACGAATACTAATTATATTATTACGAATTAAAGGATTAGTAGAAACTTCTTTTCCAAAATAATTATCCATAATAAGTTTCATTGCTGAAACAATTTTAGGATTATTACGAATATTATTAATAGAATTTCTAATAGATTGAATTTGATCTGAAATAACTTTATCTACACTTGCAATATCAAATTCAAATAATCCACTTAAAGAAGTACCAAAAGAACGAGCGTTGAGAAGTGTTCTAACATATCTATCTAATTCTCCAGGTTTATTTTTTATAATATCAATAACTTTAGGGTTATCAATTGATAACCATTCACCATTTTCATCTTGAATAAAATTATTAATTTCTTTGTTAAGCATATTCGAAACTGTTTTATAAAATCCAGCAGCACGAGAATATATTTCTCTTGTATGATTTTTTATAGAAACAGCGGAATATCTATCAATATCACTTTCTTTTAATAATTCAGCAACTTTTTCTGCAACTTCATTACCATTAATACCTTGCCGATTAATGTCATTAATAATTTTAAGAGATATTTCTTCAACAGTAGTTAATTTAGAAGAATCAATAGTTTCATAACTATCGCCTATAATATCAGTAATAGCAAATGGAGCTATATCCTCGATGTTTTCCTCTACGGGGGAAAAGTATTGAGAAACTTCGTAAATATTAGGAACTATTAATGAATATTGACCAACAGTATCAGCTATATTTTTTTCTTGTTCATTAAGTTTATTATAATATTTATCTTGTTTAGTTTTAAAATATAATTTTAAATTATTACTTGGTTTAACTTTTTTAATATAATAATCTTCTCCATTAATAGTTTGTATAGTAGCACTATCAATATTAGGTAAAGCAAAATTAATAATTTTGTTATTATCAGCTATTAATGCTTTATCTGGATTTTCTTTAAATTTATTTATAAGTTTATTAATAAATCCATTAGGATCAGTATTACTTAAGTTTTCAGTAAAATAATTTCTATTATTTAATACATCATTTATTTTAGGTTGAATAAATCTTTTAATAGTATATTTAGTTTTATTTTCAGCACTCGCGGGCCCATCTTCTTGAGAAATAATTATATTTACATCAGATTCAGTAGAAGCAGCAGCATCAATAATTCCAAGATAATATTCTAATCTTTTAAATTTATTATTATTAGGATTTATACTATATTCATTAGTTTCATTATTATCTAATAAATTAAGAGGTGCTAAATATAATCCTTTATCTTTAATTATTACTTTATATAAAGTAGTAACAGATTTTTTATTAATATTACGAGTTATACGAATATAAGAAAGACTATCAGAAGAAATAAATCCTGGTTGTATATCCCCCGTAAAGGAAGACTCACCTGTAGTATCTTCTTCAACCCATTTACCAATTCCTGTATATTCAATAAAACTTATTCCATCTTTAGTATAAGGAATTTGAACAATATTATCAGATTTAAAGAATTTATTAAATCTATTATCTTTTTTACTTAAAAATACATTTTTAATAATACCACTATGACTTCTAACAAATCGTTCAGTCATATTATAAATATCAGTGCCTTTAGAATCAAAATCATTAACATTAAATAAAGTAGCAAAATTATCTATTATAGTAGGAACAATATTAGTACCATTATATTGAATAGGCTTTAATAAAAATTCATTAACAACAAGTTTTGTAATAGAATTTCTTTTAAATCTAAATCCATCTACTATAAAAGCATATTTAACTATATCAAGCATTGCTAATTTAATATATGGATGTTTATTAAAAGAATCTAATTTAGATTGAATAAGAATATCTTCAATATTTTCTATATTATCGTGAAAATATAAACTTTGTCCTGTATATCCTTTTTCTCTAACATTACGTTGATTATAAGTATTTACATCAATATATTTAAATATTCCAGGATCTTCTGAAAAATGTTCTTTAATATATAAAACTTTTTGAACAGGAGTAAGTTTAGCAAAATTATTTATTTCTTCTTGAGTAGGATTATTTATATCTACTGTATCAAATTTAGTAGTTTCATAATAAGTAAAACCATTTATTCTTGCTTCTTCACTTTTCCAATAATCAATATTTTCATTAGCTAACTCTTCTCCATATTTAGTATCAGTTATAAACTTACCCATCTCATTAAGTGTAATTGGAGTAGTAAGAATTGGAGTAAGTTTATAAAGATAAGAAACCATATATTGAATTAAATCAATATATTGTTCATCATTTAATTTAACATTTAATTTTTGTTCAATATTATCAATTATTTGTGCAACGTCTTCACGTTCCATAGTAAATAATTGACTATTTATTTTAATAGATGGAATAGTCGCATATTGCATAAATGCAGCTAAATATGGATAAACACTATTTTCAATATTTATATTTTCATCAATAATATTAGGATATAAAGCATCAACAAAAGTTTTATCTTTTACATATAAAGTAGAACCTACTAAATCTCTATTGGAAGTATATTTTTTAGCATCTTGTAGTATACGACGAGTACTTCTAATAGTTTGTTTTGCTCCAAATTTATCTGGTTTAGTAACTTGAAGAATTTTTTCAATATTATTAGAAGTAATTTTTAATTTATTAAATTGAATAATAATATATAAATCAAATAGAAAATCATCTTTTACAGAAAATCTATTTAATAAATCTTCTTGGCTTAAATTTACGTTTACATTATTTGTTAAATGTAAATAATCAATATTTAAATCAATACCAAATCTATTTTTAAATTCTTTTCCATATAATTTAGTTAATTCACCAAGTATATCATTAGTAGAAGTAAAATCAGCAATCTCTTTACCATCTACTTTTATATTATATTTTTTAGCAAGTTCTGTAATAGCAACTTTTATAGGACTTTTATTTCCTATATTAGTAAATATAGAATTAGTTTTAAAATAAGCATTAACAATTTCTGTTACAGCAGGTTGCTGTAAAAATGCAATAGCGGTAATATAATCAGAACCTATATCTAACAAAGTTTTAAATACACCAAATGTATATTCATTTTCATTATATACAGTACCAGATTTAATAGCATCAAGAATATGTGCAGTAGTTTGAGAACCGTATGTTGTAAGTAATTGACCTACAATATTTTTATTATTAACAGTATTTCCTATACTATCGTGTTCAACAATTATATATTTATTATCTTCACTTAATTTAGCATTAGGCCAAGCTTTTTTAATTTCATCAAAATTATAAATTTCATTATTAGGATATTTTATAGTAATAATATGATTTTTAGATAATTTAGTTTTAGCATAATTACATATACTTACAAATGTATCTCTATTTACAGATGCGGCTTTAAGGCGAGCACCAGACATAGCGTTCTCCATAGAATCTAATTGGTCAAATAAATTATATGTAGAACGATTAATAACAGCATCTGAACTTTCTATAAGTTCTTCATAATGTTCATGAAGTTTATCAATATTATTTTTAGCATCTTCTAAAGCTCTAAAATTACTTTGAGAATAATTTTCTTCTTTAGCGCTTTGAGATTTAAAAATATTAATAATACAATCTAAAATTAAATTATTTCTTGCTTCACGAGTATTTTGATCTTCAATACTTAACTTTTTAAATCGTTTTAAACTAATATTAGGATTTTTTATAGCCTTATAAATTTTATATCTATATTTAATATCTTCATCGGTATTACCATCATTATATTCTATTTTATGAATTAAAGCATCCTCTGGATCAAAATACATTTCATAACAAATGCCATAAACACTATCTACATCAAAATCAGAACCTGTTTGTGGAACCCATTCGTCTGGAACAACAATAGTAGAACCTTGAGAATCATCAAGAAACCCAACTACTTTAAGTATAGCAATAGATTGTTTGCCCTCAGTAGGCATACGATAGCCTAAATGTAAATCAAGTCCTTCTTTACTTATATGATCTAATTGCTCTTTAGTAAGATTTTTAGGAAGTAATTTACTCCAACGAGGAAGCATAACTTCTATATAAGCTTCTTGTTTAACAGAAAGTATTTTATTATTTATAAATTCATAATGATCGTTAACTTTTTTAGCATAACCGTCTCTTACTAAAGATTTCCAAACTCTATTAGCATCTTCTGTTCTACTTAAATTACTTGCGCTTACTAAAGTTTTACCTTGTTTTCCTAATTCAACAGCTATTTGATAATAAAACGCTTTACCATAACCTTTGCCTCTAAATTCTTCGTCAATAGTAACTCCCTGTCCAATAGAAGCAAGAGAAACTTTATTTTCATCTAAATCTTTTTTTCTCCAAGATTTAGCAGATTTAGTATTAAAATCATAATAAGCATCTATATAAAATTCTCCAATAGCATTACCGTTTTCATCACGACCTATAAATACAGCACCCATTCCATTTGCATCAGCTGTATCTGGAGTATAAGTTAATTCTATTTTAACATTTTTATAAGGATTTTCTACTTCATTATATACAGTAGGATGATATTCTAATTTTTTACTAAATCCAACATTAGTAATTTGCGCAGCATGCCATCCAGGTAATTTTTGTTTTGTAATAGAATTATTAAATATAGATTGAGCGATACTTTGTAATTTAATAGAGGCATAATTCATAAAATTAGGCATACGTGGAATATGCGTAACAGGATCAGGTGTTACATAATCTAAAAAATTACTATCTAAATTTAATCGTTTAGCTTCTTCTTGTGCTCTTTTATAAAAAGAATTAAAATCAATTAAATCTCCAGAATTATTCTTATTTACAATATTTCTATTTTTATCAACTTTCAAGTCTAAATTATTAAGTAATTCATTAAAACTATCTTCAATATTTTTACAATATGCCTTGAATAAAGTATTAACATATTTAGCAGTTTCTTCAGTAGTATTATCTATAATCTTTTTAAATAATTGAACTGCAACTTTATTACTTGCATCTACCATATGTTGAGGAACATCTTGTTGTTTATATAAATATCTATAATAATATGTTCCTATTACATTGCCTTCATTAAGTTTATCTTTAAAAACTGTTAAATTATCCTCTGTTACATTACCCTCATTATCCCAAAATGTTAATACATCTTTTTTAGCAGCTTTATCAGTTTCTTTAGTATTTACTTGATCAATACCATATTCAGTCATTAATTCATATAATTGATACAAACTACTATCTTTAGGTAAAAGTTTAGGAATTAATACAAATTCGGCATTTTTAATTTGTCGAGGATAATAAGTTTCAGTAGTAGCATCATAAGCATGATCAAAATAAAAGTTTTTCTGTACTTGAATTTTAGCATTAATTCTATCCAAATCAATATCTTTTACATCTATATTTGGATCTAATAATTGAGTAATTAAATCGGCATATTCATAATAAGTGCCGTCAGCAACTCTACGTCTAATAAATTCTTCAAATGTTATATAAGATTGAGCATCATTAGTAATAATACCTTCTTTATATCCTCGTGCTATAAATTCAGCTCTATCTTCAATATTCTTTTTTTCTTTATCAGTTAATTCTTTATTTCCATATTCTTTTTCAAATATGTTAATAAGTTCTTTTTTAATAGCTACATATCTATTAGAGCCTCTAACAGTATTATTAATCGTAATAGCTTTAAATCCATTTCTAATAGGAATAGTAATATTATCAGTGCTTATTCCTTTACGGGGGATGGACAATTGATCTATTGTTTTTAATCCACCATTATAATCATCTAAAAGATCATATCCAGTATATGCTTTTCCTTGAGCTTGAACTTCTTTAGCTCGTTTAAGAAAATCTTGATAACTTTTATAAAATTTACTATCACCTTCAAATATGTTATCAAAAGCTATTGTGTTAATAGTATAATTTATAGCAAATTCTTTTATTTGATCTATATTATATTTATTTCCAATAGCTTCTGTATATTGACTAATTCTTTTTTCTATTTCTTTACTATAATTAATAAGCCATTCTTCAACAATATTTTCAATAGTTTGTTTAGAACCATCATCCAGATTTAAAGTATAACCATTAGCGCCATCAGGAGAATAAATAGTATTCATGAATTTTCCCCCGTAAAGGAAAGGCACTCCAGCTTCTTCATTACTTAATATTTCAGCTGGATTAAATCCATTTACAGGGAATAATCTATTAAATTGAAAAACATTACCGGTTAATTTTCCATTTTTAATAATACTTCCTCTATAATGATAATATTCAAACAAACCATCTGTATTATCTTTAGGAGTAAATATACCATTATTATCAATAGTGCCAACTTTAGTAAGTTGTTTAAAACCTTGTTCTAATTCTCCAAGAACATAATTATAAAATATTCTAAAAATAGGATGTTTTTTATTAACAGATTTTTCATTAAATAAACCAGAAATACTATGTTTAGGAGCTTTTATAATAAAATTCTTTGGAGCGTCAGATGGAGTTCTCATAAAATACCATCCTTTATTAATATCAGCAATTTTATCATCAGTAGTATAAGAAATAAGTTGGCTTATAAGATAGTCTGTTTTAGACATTGTAGAATATAATGCAGACTTATCAATTACATAATCTTTAATACCATTAAATAATGTATAATCTAATAATTGTCTTGCATAAGTATTAACAAACGTTTCTCCTTGTTCATTAATATCAAATAATCCCCTACTAATTTTTCTACCTCGTTCATCATATTGATCAAAAAGTATAGGATTATATTTATATTGATCACTTAATGAAACAAATTCTCTTAATTTATTAAGACCAGCATTAAGATCTTCTTCAGTAGAAAAATTGATTTGTTTAAATAAATTAGTAATCCAACTATTTCCAATAAAATCTGCGCCTAAATTTCCATCAGCGTTTCTACTATTCAAATCAACTTTTACAACACTATATTTAACTAATGAATTACTTATACTATATAATGAATTAATAAACGCATCGCCAAATATAGTGTCATCTATCTTAAAAACCGGTCGTTCTTCATCAAAACCTATTCCAGCAATAGCATATTTTTTTCTATTATAATAATCAGCTAAATTTTTATTATTTCTTAAAATTTCTTGTTCATATTTATCTTTAGATTTTTTAGCTTCATTTAAGAAACCATCAAATATACTAATAAATTTTGTATAATTATCTATTTTATTTCCATCATTAATATATTTATCTATAGCAGAAACTTCTGCATTAGGAAAATATTTAAGATAAATATTTAAAAACTTATTATGAAGATTTAATAAAATATCATTTTGAGCATTACTTCCAGTTTCTTCTTTTTTAGCTAAATTAATATAATCATATAATTCTTGAATATTTTCTAAATCTTGAGCAGGATAATTAGTACGAATAGTACCTTTTATAACATTATAATATTGATAAAATATAGCAGTAATAGGATCAGCAGTTGCATTACTATTACTAAATTCAATACCAGATTCAGAAATACTAATAATAGTTTTATTAACTTTAGGATTAGCTAATTGCCCAAATACATAATTTCTAAATACTATATCGTTCTCCATATCTTCAGCAAGTTTAATTAAACCCGCATAATGAGAAATATTGTTAGCAACATTTTTAATTTCTTCAATTAAAGATTTAGGAGAAGTAAAAGTGCAAAAACTATATATTGCAGATATAGCTTTATTATATCCAATAGGAGTTTCTACTCCTAATTCATTATTAAGATCTAAAGTTTTAGACTCAGCACTTTCTAAATTAGGAATAGTTTCAAAATATAATTTAAGTCTTTGAGAAACAGTATTTAAATAACTACCTCTTGAAGTTAAATCTTCAATATGAGATTTCATCATTTCATCAATACCATCATTTTCCTCATCGACAAAACTAATATCTTCTTCATTATTAGCTTTTTCTGCATTAATAATATCAGATACATCCTTAAATGTTTTAGTTAAAAATGTAATACTACTATTATTAATTACTTCTTCATAAAAAGCTTCTTTATTTTCAAGTAATTTATTTACAAGATTTCCATAATTTTTAGTTTTAATATCTCCATATTTAGCTGCAATATTGCCATAAATAGTATATAATTCTTTAATAGTATTTTCAAAATTTTCTTTATCTTTAATAGCCTTATATTGATTAGCTTTTCTACGAAGATCATTAATTTTTTCAATATATTTTTTACCTGTAGAATTATTCTTAAATTCATCAGAATTAATCAAAGGATTAATATATTCTGTAACAAATTTAGAACGAATAGTAGTACTACATCTACGCAAAATATCTGCCCTATCTTTACGATTAACATCTTTATTTTTTGCTAAATCGTAATATAAAGCAGATATTATACCAGCAGTATGCCGATAAGCTATATATTTAGCATGAACAGAACTAAAACCGTTTAATTCTGTACCTATACGACTACGACGAAAATTAACAACACTTGGATGTTGTTTTTTATAATATTCATTAAGTAATCGTACACAAGTATTATGAGGAGTATTTTCAATACTACCTCTCCATTTAGAATCTTTTGATGCAAATTCAATAAAATTAGCATCTTCTTTCAAATAAGCAGCTATAATAGCAGCTTTCTTGTCATTACCATTTGCTACACCTTCTACGATAGCAAGTTCTTTAGGATTTAAATTAAGTCCTTTAATTGTACACGGCATAATTTTAAGTTTATTAGTTTCACCAGAATAAACATTAAGATTTTAACCTTATATGTTCAGAAAATTATTATAGGAAACGAGCCGTTTTTAGCCCATTTCCTATAATTAAAATTTATTTATATACAGATCATCAGCAAACTATTTTCATCCAGCCATTTTTAACAAAACGAGCCATTAACGGCTTATCTTGCTCATTATAATTATTTAAATATTCATTTACCGATGCCGTTATATTTTCATTACTTTCAATAAGTTTATCAGTAACAGCAAAAACATCATCTTCAAATTCACTAAAAGTATCAGTTTCAATATCTTCTAATTGATTTTTAGTTATAATATCAGCAGATTCTTCTTTAGTTTCAATAGTAGTGTCTTTTTGTTGTTCAACAGTTTGAATTTCAGCAATAGTGTCATTAAATAAATTTCCAAATAAATTATATTCACGTGCTAATATAGTATTATTTTCTATATTATCAAATTTTATACCAAATATTTTTATTAAAGCATCTATAATACGCTGCCAAAGAGTTTTTGGAGTTTGTTTATCAATAATAGCTTTATCAGAAGTACTTTTAATTTCATTTAAAGCATCAATAAGAGAACGCTGAGTAAGACTTTCAACAAGAAATTCTTCTGCAAATAAAGAATCTCTTTCTTCTTTACTTCTACTATTCCAATATTCTTGAGCAGATTTATCAAGATAATTAAAATAAGTATCAGGATTTAAAATTGTATCAAAAGCTGAAATTAAATGACCATATTTATCAGGATTAGATTTAATAGCTAATTTGGCTTCATTATAAATATCTAATATTTCATTAACATATTCTTGTTTACGATTTCCAACTTGTTCATTAAGAATTTGATGAAGTCTTTCGTGAATAAGAATACGCATAGCTTCATATTTATCTTTATTTACAGCAGTAACAAAATGTTTAAATAAAAGAATACTATTTTTATTAGTTTGTGCTTTAGCTTTAGTATTTCTTTTACTATATCTAACTTCTTTTGGGAGCAAATCTAAATCTTCTGCAATATTAATAATACTTTCATCAATTCCTACTTTTTCTGCAATAGATCTTCCAGAATAAACAGTTTTAGAACTATCGCCATCAAAAATATCATCAGGAGTAAATAATCTATCTTGCTGTTCTTCCTTTACGGGTGTGCTCTTTTGAGCTTCAATAAAAAATCCTTTTTTATTTACTTCAAAATAATGACCAAATTTATCAACATCTTGATTAGTATTAAACGCATTATTTTTAAGTATAAATTCAGTAAAATTATTATAAACAAATTCTTTTCCATTAAGAGTAAGAACTAACTTACCATTTCTTTTAGAAAGATATTTATTAATTTTACCATTAATAACATCTTGATTTCTTATAGCAACAAAACTTTTAAAATATTGAGTGTTACTTAATATTTCCTCAACAATATCATCAACAATTCTTTCATTTCCCTCCACTTTAGATATAATCTTACCAGGAGAAGAACTATTCCCGTTCTTATAATATCTAATAGCAGTACTCTCTTCATTACTATCTTTTTTATATCTATAAGCAACTAATGTATAATTATCTTTTCTTCCTTTAAAAGCTAAAGCCGTAATATCTCCAATAGAAGCTACGCTATAGCCTTTAAATAAATTATTAAATCCTCTATTATTTCCTCCAAATAAAGAAGCTAATTTATCTGTAAATTCATCAAAATTACCTCCAGATAATCTTTCTTTAATAATATTTTTAAGTTCTTCTTTAAGATCATTATATATTTGATTAGACTTATCTACTTTATTTTCTTCAGTAAATAAAGCATAAGCTGGACTTCCATCATTATCTTGAATTAATAATCCCATAGTTTTTATAGTCATACCTCTTGATGGATAAGTAGTTTTAGATCCTTCAATATTAACAGTACCACTATTCATAACAGCTATTACAGGATTATTCTCATAAGTAAATTTTAAAGCAGGAGAATTAATAGGCAAAGATTGCTGAGAAGTAATAGGAACTCCTGTAACAGTATCTTCTACAGTTATTTTATAATTTAATCCATTATCTGCAATATCTTTAGTTTGTTGTAAATTAGCATACATAGAAGATAGCCATCTTCTATAACTTCTAATCTTTAATTCAGGACTAATATTTATTCTATCATAATTAAGAACAGATAATATTTCATTAGCAATAATTTTAGCAGCATCAACAACTTTATAAGTATCGACTCCTATATATCCATCATCTATTAATTTTTTAATTATAGGATGATTTACAATAATTTTAGCTCCATCTATATTACTTACAGGAGTACCTTTACTATTAACAAATTCAAAAGGCTTTTTAGATTGTTCAGAAATAGAGTTATAAATATCATCTGTTTCTTGTTCAGAAAGACTTTCATTAATTATAGCGCCAACTTCAATATTAGATTCGTAAATACTTAATATATTAAGTAAATCTTGAACATCTTCAGATTGTTCTATTAATTTAGTAAATAATTCATCAAAATAAGGACTACTATAAGTAGAGCCGTTTTTAGTAATATTATATCTAAAACCTTTTTCTTTAGGCATATATACTGTATTACCATCAGAACTTGTAGTAGGAATAATAGAATATCCAATTTCAACGCCATCCTTTTTAAAGAACAATAATTTACCGTTACGTTCAATATCTAATTTATCTCCAGGTTTAAGATTATAATATATTTCTCTTGCTCTACTATCTGTTTTTACTTTATTAGCAACAGCTGTTCTTAATCTTTGATTAACAATTTCATATTCTCTTTTTGCATATTGCACTTGTTGTAAAAAATAATTAGCTCTTTCTAAAGCATTAGTGAAAGATTTATCAGTAATATTATTATCTTTAACTAATCTAACATTTTTAAATATATATTTATTATATTCTTTATTAGAAGTATGATTAATAATATAATCATACATATTAATATAAATTAATTTAGCTTGTTCATAACCAATATCTTTATTATTAATTAAATAATCAAATAATTGAACAATATCTATAAGAGTGCTACCATTTTTATTTGGCTTAATATTTACAGATTTTATATATTCATCTAAAAATTTATCAATAGTATCATTAAGTTTAGATGTAGGAATAGCTGAACTAATAGCGTTTTTAGTAACATCAATGTTATCAATTATTTGAGCTGCAAGATTAGGAAGTCCTTTAGCATGTAATCTATTATTAATGTGTTTTATAGCTATTTTTAAACCTTTAATAGCTCCACTTTTAATAAGATCTTTATTATAACCTTCTAACTCAAGTTTATCTTCTATTTGAGAAAGAAGAGTTTTAGCGTTATCGTTATTAAAATTTTCTCCATCAAGTCCTTTATATAAATCTTTATTATTTCTATACATCTGAAGAGCAAACAAAGAAGCACTTGATGTAACATCAGTTTCTCCTAATTCATCATTACTTGGAATATTTATGGCTTCTCTAATTCTAATAGCATCTTGTAAAGCTAATGCTTCAGCTGGATTTTGTTCTTCCTCAAAACCTACTACTGTTCTATCTTCAATTAAATCTGGAATAATAGGATTAATAGTTTCAATTGGAGCTTTTACCTGTTCCCCCGTAGAGGAAGGCTCACCTGTGGCTTTTTGTACATCATTAATAATTTTAGTAGTTTCATTATTATTATCAATAATTTCTTTTTCAGTTGGAATAGGATGTTTTTCTAATATTTCTTCTCGTTCTTTATTAACAGTTTCATTGTCATTATTATTATTTTTTATAGATTCTATTTTATTAATAGCTTCATCTCTTATTTCTTTAAGCAAATAATAATATTCAAGATCATTACTTGCTCCAAGATTTAAAATTTCAATATCTTTTTCTAATTCTGGAACTTTTTTAGCAAGAACATCATTAAACGCTTTAGTTGGATCGACTGAAGTTTCTATATAATGTCCTATATTAGTAAAAGCATCATTGAGTGCTTTAGAAACAGTTTGATCTACTACTCTATTAATTTGATTATATCTATCTTGTAATTGTTGTTTAGTAGTAGGAATAGAATTACGAATATCATCAGTTTGATACAATAAAACTGTTTTATTTCCTATAAATTTAGAAATAGCGTCAGGCACATTTGAAAAATCGTTATTATAATAATCATTATCTACATTATTTAATAACCAATTTTCATCAGCATTTATAATAATATTTCCAGAGTCTTTAGTTTTTAATTCTGCAACAATAGTATTTTTATTTAATCTATCAACAATATTTTGTTTCTTTTCTTTTAATTCTTTTATTAATTGATTCTTTACAATATCATCAGTATCTTTAAGTTTATATATATCATCAATACGTTTATTAATTTCAACTAATTGTTGTATTCCAAATTGATATTCATCAATAGCTTCATATCTATTAAATTCTCCATTAGGATCTAATTTAGTAATATCTGTATCTATTCTATTAATAGCTTGATTAATTAAATCTAAATTAAAATATTTTTTAACATTTTCTCTTGCAATATTTCTAATTATTTGATCGTTATCTCCATCAATAGAATGAATTCCTTTATATATTTCATTTTGATATAATTCAATAGTATTGTTCATTCTATTAACTAACTCTTGAGTAAAATTAGTTTTATTTTTAGCAATACTTATATTAGCTGCATCAAAAAACTTATTAAATTCAGGATTAGTAATATATTCTTGTAATAATTCTATATTTCCTGCGTCAGCTGCATTTAATACCATATCTATTACAAATTCATTAGCTAATCTATCATATACAATATCAACTTCATCTTGAGTTATATTTTCATAATCAGAAATAGTTCCATTTTCCATAATAGGTTTAAATGGATTTTTTCCTTCATCGAGTAAAGATAATTGTTCGAGATAATCATTAATTTTAGCCCTACGACCAAGAATTTCAGCTTCTCTAATCTTTTCAAAAGTTAATTGACTACGATTATAATCTTCAGGGGACATGCGTTTTTTATTAATTTTTCCCTGAATTTTATTTTGAAGATTTCCTAAACCTCTACCAGCAGCTTGAAAACCTACTCCTCCAAGATAACCCCAAACAGCTTGCTCCCATATTTTAGGATCAGATAAATAAGAACTTAAATCTCTTGGTCTATAAGTAGGATCAAATATAAGTTCTGCAACTTCTTTTCCTTTTTCAGTTTGAACACCTTGATAACCTTCTTCAAAACTTTCAGATAAATTTTCTGCAAGAAAAGTAGAATTGCCTTGTAATAATCTTTTAATTAAAGATTGTTGTTCAATATCTATATTAGCTGCATCGGCATTTAATTTATTAGCAGCTTGTTTATTTATATATTTTAATTTAGCTGTGGGTTTAAGTTTAAAAGCTCCTTTCCATAGACTACTAATAGCTTTAAATTGAACAAAATCCATTAATACCATAGCATAGTCATTAAAAAATGTTTCTCCAGCAGAATCGCTTGCAATTTTTTTAGCTATTTCATCATTACTTAAACCAACAAATTCAGGATTATTTTTAAAAAATTCTTCTCTTTGTATATCATTAAAATTTTGTAATCTTTCTATGGAAGTATCATAAATATCTTTATAAACTTCACGAGCTTCCATATAATTTTCCATAGTTCTACTTAATACAGCTGTTGCACCAAGATCTAAAACAGTATTAATACTTTTAGCAGTTCTTGCAGGATTAGAAGTTAGATGACTTTTTTCAGCAATTTTACCTATACCATAAATTCCTTTATTATATAATTTTCCAATAGTTTTAGTTCCTTTGCCTATTTTTCCAAGAGCTTTAATTCCTTTCATGATACCCGTAGATGGAATAAGCATAGATAGTGTAGATGCAACACTAATAGCATTATTAGCCCACCATCCAAAATCTCCAATATCAAATGATTTTCCAGGATTTTCTTGATATATAGCAAATCGTTCTCTAATAGAATCTTGAGCTTTTTCAAGTGCTGTACTTACTGCATTAGTATAATCATTATAACCGTCATTAGCTATAAGATTATAAACATCATCATACATATTAGAAAATCCAGAAAGCGTTCCAAGAATAAATTCGTTTGCAACAGCTTGTGTAACAGCGCGACCTGTTTGTTCAATCCAACTTTGATTTTTAGCTCTTTGTTTTTCAGCTTCTTCTCTTGTAGTATAAGCATTTAAATAAACATCATAATCAGCAAAATTTTCATAATCTTCTTTACTAACAGAAAATCGAGGGAGATTCTCAATTTGTTTATTAACAGCTGAAAATCCATAAAGATCTTGAAAAGCATTTGACTTATTATCAGTATTTTCAAAACCAGAAAAAGGAGAAGGTTTATTACCCTCTCCTTTCATTATTCTATTCATTTCTTCACGTGTAAGTTTCATAATTTTTCTATATACTCATTAGTAAACATCATTGCTGTTTCTGGATCAAAACCTTTAATTATAAGAGAATTATAATAAGCTTGCCCTATTGCTTCTTTATCATTTTCTGTATATTCACCATTGCGTACTTTATTTTCTACAACACTCCACAATGCAAGTTTTTCAACATCTTGAAGAGAAATATCTTCTTTTATAGTTCTTAAATCTTCATCTTGTAATATAAATTTACCGGTATGTTTATCTTTAACAACAATATCTGTACTATATGGAGTATCATAAGAAAACGCTTGATAAGCATATGTAACATTATCTAATAATAATTTTGCTTGAGTGCTTATACTATTATTAACAGCATCAATAGATGGATCATTTAGTCCTTCTTTTAATATATATTCTTTAACATCACTGTTATCTGTAACAGTAGTTTTAATTTTCCATCCCATAGTAGGAACATATGTTAATTGATGCTTTATATTACTATCCTCATAAGTTGGAATTTTAATACGAGCATCTTCTATTTCGTCAGAAGTCATATCTCTTAATGTTCCATTTTTATCAACTACTAAATAATCACCTGAAATCATAAGTTGAGGATTAGCTTTAAATATATTAGTATATCTTTTTACAATATCATCTCTACGATCTTTTTCAAGTTTAGCATCAGCAGGCTTACTAATAGTTTGATATAATTGATCTCTCATATAATGTTCAGGATTTGTATGAGAAGAAACTGAAGTATCAACAACAACTTCATCACCAACTGGAAGAATATCTTCTTGTAATTTATTAGCTTGTTTTATTATATCAGTATAAAGATAATCAGCTTGAGATATAAGTAATTCTCTATTTGGATTATTAAAATGAACTTCAAGAGGGACAATATTTCCATTTTCGTCTACTCGTCTAATTGAAGTATATTTTTCTCTTCTTAATCCTCCTCCAAAAACTCTACTATCTAAATTTGTAGCTTTTGCAGCTTGAACAAATTTATAAGTTCCATCTTTATGATCTGAAGAAAGAACTAATCTTATATCTCCATTTTCAGTATTATATTGTTTAATTTCATAAGTATCCCATAAATCTCCAATATTTCGTTTAAAAGTATCTAAATCTCTTTGATTTTTTAATGTTATAGCTATGCCAGCAGAATTATCTCCGAATAATCTATCAGTAATATTAGCAAAACTTTGTTTCCATTCTTTCATAGTATCAGTATCATCTGGTGATATATCATCAATAATTCCACTATTTACTTGCGATATAAAATTAAAAGCATCTATTTTATTTGGATCATTTACATCTCCAATAACATTATTAATAGTAGCTCTATATGGTAAAGTAGCTCTTTTAAAATTATCAAATTCTCTCATAACATCTATGGCTACTTCACCAGAAATATTATTATTTTTTGCCCAAGTACTTAAAGCATCTGGAGTAGTATATAAATTAAATTCAGGAATATTTACATTAGGATATTTTTCATTTAATTTTTCAGTATAAGTGCTTCCAATAGTTCTAACTCCAGTTAAAACTTCTAATCCAGGATCGATTTTAACTTGAGCTCTTGGCCCCTTTTCAACAATAGTATTAGCTAAAAAATTATTTATTTGTTGATTATTTCCACTATTATTTGCTTTAGCTGTTACTTTAGCTTTAGCGATTTCATTTATCATAGAATCATTATAAGCAGTAGAAGTATATATTCGTCTATATTGTTTAGCTCTAATAAATGGATCTATTTTATCATTTACATATTGATCAAAAGATTTAGTATATCCTTTTGGATCAATTACATCATTTGCAATATTAGGATTTTGACTATGATACCATTTATCAATTTTATAATCCTGTTCTAAACTTGCTCTAATTGCAGGATTTGCTTTAATTGCAGCATCTACAGCAGCTCTAATTTTTTCTGGAGGAAGAATCTCATATTTTCCAGTTATTGAATTATATCTTGCCATAGTACTATTTTCTGTATAAGTATTAGATACTTTACCTGTAGAAATATCTATAAAAGTAGTATTTTCATATCCTCCAGCATCAGGAGAAACATATTTAAGAGCTTCATTATATATTTTATTCATATCTATACTTGACACAGGTCTTTCATTAGGTTCCCATTTAGTACCTCCAATTACTTGTCCTTTATCATTATAAATATCATTATATCTATATTTAGTATTTGCTCTATAATAATTTTTATGATATTCAGATAAATCTTGTCGCTCATTAATATTATTTAAATATGCAGTATAATCTTGTTGTGCTCTAATACGACCTATTAAACCTGGATCAGAAGTAATATCACCTTGAGCTTTTACTAAATCATCATAAGCCCCAGCAGCATTTCCATAATTTAAATTATTATCAAGAGTATTCCTAATTTGTTGAATTTTATTTTGCCTCCATTCATCTTCAGCTTCATTAAGAGGAAGCTGAGCCATTGCAGTTTGAAGTTGAGAAGCAAGTTGCATACTTTTTTGATGGCCTTGTTCAAGTTCTCTATAAGTATTAGCAACAGTTTCTAAATTAATAGGAGATACTCGTTGTCTTATAATAGGATTAAAACCTTTCATAATATTATAAATTAATTTTTCTTATTTTTAATCCTTTTACCATTTCTAATCAAATAACTAAAATCTACACCTAAATCTTTTAATATTTCAGCAGTTACATTAGGATTTGCAGCAGCAATTGTAGATAAAGTATTATTAATATTTCTTCTTTGTTCTACACCTCCAATAATATCTTGTACTGTTGTAGTTAATCCTCTAATTAAATCAGAAGTATTTTCGGCACGTTTTTCTAATAACATATTATCAAAATTACTTTTACCTTCTCTCCATCTATTATACATTTCAACATTACGAGCTGCAACATTTTGTTGATTCATATTATCTTGATTTAATAATTGGGTTTCAGCATTTTCTTTAGTAGCATAAAGATTATTAGTTTGTAATAAAGCATTAGTGCGAGCTATTCCTTTACGGGCGAGAGCCACACGAGAACTTGCTGTATTTGCATCAATATCTCTATTAGTAGCTTTTAGATATTCTCTAATTTTATCTAATTGAGGATTAATATTAAATCGAGTTTTAAGTTTTTTTGCTTGAATAGGAATAGGAGCAGAACTATATTTCATATTATTTAATGTACGCCTATTGCTATTATAATTAGTAATAGATCCAATAGTATTAGTTACTCCTCCTATAATATCTCCAAGAGTAATTTCATTAAAATGCCCAGCAGCAGGACTAAATTTATTATTAATATTATTTGGAATATTATTTAATTTTTTAATTTTTAAAGCATCATCTGTACCAGCGGCATTAGTTAATTGTTTATATACATTATTAGGAGATAATCGAGGATTAGTTATGCTTGCTTCTTCTATTATACCTTTATATTTAGGAGTATTAATATAATCAATATCTTCATTAATTCCCATTAGAGCTTTTTGTCTTTCCCCCGTAAAGGAAGATGCAGGCACTAACTTCTTTTTACCTCCAACATTAAGTTCTACAAATATATTTTTTTTAACTTGTCCACCCATTTTTTTAATATTTATAAAAGGCGAATATTCATTTAAATCTCTGCCTTGTTTTATATATTTAGTTGCTCCATACATACCTCTATTAAATGCAGCAGATGCAGCAGCATCTAATTGTTCATCAGATAAATTAGGAAATCTTTTTTTCATTTCATCTCTTCTATATTTTAATTCAGCAGCAGTTGCAGAAATACCAAAATTCCAATCAGGAGAATATACTGAATTAACTTTTCTATCTTTTTCATTAAAAAATTCTTCATCATAATAATTTAAATAAGGCTCTTTTAAAGTAATAATTCCTTCATTTAAATTATTACCAGTATCGTCTAATCCCCAATCTCTTCCATGAACTTCTCTTCTATCAAATTCTCCATTAGTATTATTATAATAATTGATAGCTTTATCTATTGGCCCTTCTTTAGCCATTCTACTTGCTAATAGATTAGGATTAATATTATATCTTTTAGCAATTACTTTTACGCTATCAGTAAATTCTTTATCTGTATCAAAATATTTTTGTCTTGCTTCATTAGTATTACCTCCAATATATCTTCTTTTTCCACCAGCTTGATATTTTTTACTACCATCATCATTATAATTATTTCTATCTTTAAATTCTTCTTGTTCCTTAAATACTTTATTGGCATTTTCACCATTAATTACTTTTTCAGCAGGACTTTTACCATTAAGCATAGGAACTGCACTAAAAACTTTAATAGAGTTTTTAGAGGTGTGAACTACTTCACCACCTTCAACTTCAAGGCCATTCTTATCATCAGCACCTAAATCAATACCTCCTTGTTCGTGCTTTCTGCCTCGCATATAATAAAAGTTATTACCGAGAGGAATAGCTTTTCCTCCACGAACAACTTTAGGATTTAAAATATATTTCTTCATATAATATTATAGTTAATAAATAAATTTTAGGCTGTTTAATTTAATGTATTTCAATTTAGATATATTTATATTATTTTCAATATTCAATCAATATAACAGCCTAAAAATAGTTTTTATTTATGCTTTATACGTTTTTTGCCCCCGCATCGTAAAGTATTTGAGCGATCGACAAATTGATTATTTTGTTGTTGAGTAGTAGGATTAGTAGCAGTATTAATATTATTATTAATATCGTTATTATTAGTATTATTCATATAATTAGGAGTTTTTATTTCAACTTTAGGGCCAGTAGTACTAAATCCATCAGCTTTCTTTACTTGTTTAGAAGCAGAACTTGGAGTAAATAAAGAATCAGCCAATCCTCCAATTCCAGACATAGCATCTCCAATTTCTCCACCAACTCCATTTTGCCCAATTAAAGAACCCATTTTAGCTTTCTTTTGACCACCGCATTTAAATATACGATTAGATTTAGTTTTATTAGATTTAATTCTATCATTAAATTTTTTATCTCCTCCCATTTTTAAAGTAACTTTTTTATTATATTCATCTACATAATCTTGATCGGCAACAGCAGCAGTAAGGGCTTGAGCTTGAGCTTTAGCATCATTTTGATTTTGCTCAATTTGTTGTTGTCGTAATTGTTCTCTTTCAGCTTTACGTCTTTTAGCTGCACCAATAGCCGAACCTGCGATACTTGCAACTCCTCCAATTAAAGCACCAAGAAAAGCTTTTTTTCTATTATCACGTTTAACTATTTTTCTCATAATTTTCTTTGTTTAGAAACACTGCCATTTAAATTTTCAAATTCAATACAAACTTTATCTTTATTATCAAATGTAAATTTAATAACTATATAATTTCCATAAATACGAGTAAGTTTATCAGAACCGCTACCATTATAAGTAGAAATTTTATTTCTAAAATAATTAAAATTCCAATTACCTAATTCAAACCAAGGTTTAGAATATCTATTAAATTTATTAGTAGTATCTATATTAATATCTATTTCTCCAGTATTTGTAAATTCACTAAATATTTCTAATATATCTCCAGCATAAGGCTGCATACCTTCCTTTACGGGGGATATACTAACAAGACTATTTGATTTACTTACTTTACGAACATTATATTTAATAAATTCTAAAAATTTTATAGCATCATAATCTTCATTAAGAATAATACTTATAGAAGATGGATATGTAGTAGAAAAACTTAAACTTTCATAAGTACCATAACTTTTAGCATCAGTAAAATTATATATGTCGTTATATAAATTATTCCCGCTTACTAAATATAATTTAGATTTAGTATTATATCCTTGAATAAAATTATAATCGTGAAAACTAACAAAATTACCTAATTCATAATTATAACTTAAAGTTTTAGTAGTATTATTAGATAACTTTAAACTAATTAATAAACGTTTATTAAATTTATCATTACCAAATCTAACATTAGTAGGTTTATTATCTTGTAAATATAAATAAATATCTTGATCTATTAAAGATAATTGGCCATTATCAAATTTATAAAATCTGGTAAAATCATTATTATAAAATATATAACCAAATTGATCTACAATAAAAGCTAAATCATCTTGTAATCCTCCAAATCCTAAATCAGAAGTAAATACTTCTACATAATTAGTATCAAAAGCATCAGGTTGTAATAATTGTAAACTTTTGTCTTTAGTTTGTAATGTAGCATCACCATTAAACATAAATAAACTATGTTCAGTGTGAGCTAATAAATAAACACCAATACCTACTAAATTAGTAATAATACCTTTATTCTCATTAATATTTTTATAGCCTTCAGTAGGAAATTGTCTCCAAGCATTTACAGCACTTTCATCTTGAATAACATTACTTCTTCTAATAGTCTTATCAAATTGAGTAATATTTAATATATCATCTCTATAATTGTTATAAACAGTAGGAATAAAGTCATCTTGAGATCCTTGAGGATTACTAAATAAATCAATAGAATTTTTTGGTTCTACAATTAAACCTGACCAATATCCTTTAGCGTTAACATCTTGTTCATCGGGTTTTATTATAGAGAATATAACATTCTGAGGATTATTGTTAAAATATTTACTTTCGTAATAATATGTATCTATAACAGGAAACTGAATATAATTTAAAAATGGAATATTTAAATGAAAAACTTTTTCTGAAGTTTCATCAAGTACAGATAATCCTATATTTTTATCCGAATTATCAGGAATACTTTTACTTACTTTTCCACGAGTATTATATAAATTATTATTTTCAGAATTAAATGTAATCCCATTTCCATTATATACAATTACACCATCATAAGTATATACTCCGTTAAAGCCATCGTTTATGTCAGTATTTATAGTACCAGATCCATAAATTATATTACCTATTCTAATAAGAGTTTTTTCTTTATTTACATATAATTTATTATGATAATTATAAAGACTTGCAATATATGTATTTACTCTATATTTATCATCAGAAATAAATAAACTTTCTATATTTTTTAATTTAATAGCTGTACTTAATCCTCCTCTATCGTCTTTAACAGAATCAGCTACTACTAATTTATAATTATCAATAGGGTATATTTTATCTTGTATAGCAGTATAACTAATTAAAGATTTATTTAAATCATAAGCATAATTTATAGAACTGTTTCTGTAAAGAATATCAGATTTACTTATTTCTGCGATAAATCCATCATTTCCTTCAGTAGTAACAGTTATATTTCCACTATTATTATGTTTACAATATTTAGTACTTTTAGCTTTTATTCTTATAAAATTATAATCAGTAGATAAACTATCTTTAATATCAAATGTACTACTATATAAATACATATCAGAGCTTACTTTATTATTTTCATAATTTTTAAAAGTAACTCCTTGCCCAATATTATATTCGATTGCACTAATTTCTCTCGCATCTTTATTAGTAAGAAAACCTGTTACTTTTTTAGTAGACTCAAATTTTTCATAACTAATAAAATAACCTATATAATCTTCTGGTATTTTAACTGTAACTCGCAATCCGTATTTATAATTCACTATTCCTTCATAAGTAGAATAACATTCTTCTTCAGGTATTTTAAATAATCTTTCGTTGTTTTCATTAATATACACTCCAAAATTACCAGTAGTGCCTCCGTTTACATTTCCGCTATTAAATATATTAGCTATTTTTATATCATCATATTTAGTAATATTATCTGCAAATAAATCTCCATATAATGATAATAAATAGTTTTTTATATCACTTTTAGAAGCAGCAGAACCAGAACTAATTAATTTATTATTAAATTTATTAATATTATATATATTTAAATTTCCACTACTATTTAATACATTTTTAAATTCTTTTAAAGTATATTTTTCATTAACAGCTATATACCCTTCTGTCAAATTTTTAACAGGCAAATATATTTTAATTGGTATAAAATAACCACCACCAGTATTAGTAGTAAGATATGTTTTATTATTTATTTTATATCCATTAGTAGCATGTCCATATTTATCTATATAATGAATATAAAAACTATACACTTCTCCAGGAATTAATGTAGACTCTTTTAATCTATCATTAAATGAACTAATAGTATCTATACATTTTTTTTGAAAACTAATTATATAATTAGTAGCATCAAATATTTTAAAATTTGTATGATTTCCATTACTATCTACATCAGTTTTAAAACAATATTCTATTGAATCATAAACGTCTTCTCCTATTTTTATTTTACAATATCCAGGAAGAGTAGAATTATCGCTTGGATCTTTCTTTATAGTTATAGAATTTATATCTATAACTTTTTCAGTAGTATTGCCTTCTTTAGTAATTTTTACTATTAAATCAATAGAATTATCTACATTTAATATTTTATTAAAAGGAATACTTTGATTTGTAATATCAGAAATACTATTTATATCTAAAAAATATTGTTTAGGAGTTTTTAATTGTTCTTGACCAGATCGAACATCCTTTCGCTTTTCAGTTAAAGTAACAATTTGTTTTAATGTACTTACAGTATCTTTATTTGTAGATGAAAAAGCAAAATTAGTAGTATTTACTTTTAATGATATAGAAACACTATCTATAATAGATTGATCTATTTTTTTATTTAAAGTCTGTTCTTTATAATTAGATATATATAATCTATTTTTATAATTAATTATATTTTTTACATTATAATAATTATAATATGCAGTAATAAATTCAGTAATACTTCCCTCAGATAAATATTTAGGATTAAATATATAATTAGTATCTGATATATTTATATCATTAGTAATAAAAGCTTTAGTATAAGCTTTACTTGCACAAACAAAACCTAATTGATATTGGTCAAAATTATTAAAATTATTAAAATTTAAATTTATAGCAAAAGTAGTATTAGATATTTCAGAATTATTACTAAATCCATCATAACATCCTGTACCAAATCCATCCATAGGAACTGCACTATGACCATCTACATCATCTACATTATATAAATCTAATTCAGCAGCATTTCTTCCAACTCTATATTGATAAAAACAATATCTAAATATTTGTTGTCTATAAATGTCATCAACAAATATAGGATAACCAAAATTATACCATTGTGTATAATCAGTTTTATTTATTTTAAATCTAATATATAAATATGTCCAACCTTTATAACAAGAACCTTTAACATAATAATGACTTTCAATAGAAGGCAATTTAACTTCTGGAATAATTGAAGAAATTTCATCTTTAAATTGATTATTATCTATATTAGTATCATTAAATTTTCCTAAATTAAATACTCGTAAAGGCTCATCAGTATTAGTATTATATAGCGATATTGCTATTATTAAATCGTTATTTACATTATAAGTAAAAGTGCCTTTAATTTTATTTATATTATTTAATAAACTTCCATTATATATAATTTTACATTTGTTTTCTTTTTCATTATAACGAGCGATGACACTTGTTCCTTGCCCGCTTGCAAATATTATTATTTCATCATTACAAGGTATTGCTCCTATTATACTATGGCCACTTCCGCCAAATTTATTATTAAGTGTATTATATATAATTTCATTTCGTTTTAAATCCTCTTCATTACTAATTAAAGTTAAATCGTTAGTAACTTTTACATTAGTAGCATTAACTAAAGATAATGAATCACAATCTTTAGGATGTTTATTTAAACTTAATTTAGGAGTAATATTCATTAGCTTTTAGGCATAAAAGTAAAATTATAAAAATATGATCTCCAAGCATTAGTATTAGAAATATCTAATTGTTTATCTAATACAATAGAAGTTTTAACTTTAGGCTTTAAACTAATCCAATTTACATAAGGATTTATTGCTGGATTATTACCTTGAAGAGTAAGAACAGGATGTTTATATCCTCTCAATAGCATTTTATACATACAATAAGAAGCAATAGCTTCTATAAGATTTCCATTATCAGGAATAACAGGTAAATCACATTTAAAATAATCACTATAATAAGTTTCTAATTCAATATTTTCTATAATAATTTTATCAGTATCAAATGATAATTCTATTTTATTATCTCCTATTATAATATAATTTTTATTAATATTAACTAAATTAGAACTAATATCTTTAATTATATGTCTATCTTCAAATTTAGGAGAATTAGTATATTCAGCTAATTCATTAGGAGCATATTTAGCTGAATTATTAATATTAATACTAACTGTATCAGAAATAGCTTTTTGATTTTCCCCCGTAAAGGAAGAACAACAGCGATTATTCTTACTATCTAATTTATTTATTTTACAACCATTACTATCATAAACAGCAAATCCTTGCTCTGAAATAGGGCAAGGAGATATAGCTATTCTTTCATTAACAGAAAGAGTTCTTTGTTTTTTAATAGTATTAAATACTTTTAATTGAGCCATAGCGTCAATAGTCCACGCTGCAACACGAGGTATCCAATCACTATTATCAGGATTGAAATCGTTTTCTATTTTTGCTATTATGCGCTCCAAGTTCGTATTCATATTGACTTTCATTTCTTATAAATTTAACATAATCTTCTGGAAAACGATAAAGAAGAACATTTATTTTCTTATTTAAAGATAAAGGTAAATAATAAACATTATCACGAGTATCACACATATTTGCTAATTCTTGTTCACTATAATGTTTAATATCTCTTTTAGCATACATAGTACATTCAAAATCAATTTCTTTATTAACAATAATTTTACTATTTATAAAAGTAATTTTATGAATACTTGTTAAATTTTTAAATATTCTATAATCTACTCCATCATATTTTATTCCGCGAGCGCTATACCAAGCAGCTTCTAATTCATTATAAACTTTAACACCTTCTTTAATTAACTTTTCCTTATTTCTTTTAGTAGCCATCCAATCTACAACTGTTTTAGGATTGACATTTTTAAATATACTAACAATTAAATCCCCTGTACCATGAGCATAATTATAGGCATATCCTTGTAAAACACATTTATGAACAGTATAATAATAATCTCTTAAATAATTTAAATATTGTTTATAATTAATATTTTTTTGTTTAGTATATAATTCAAAAGCTATTCTACTATTATAACATTTTTTAAGTACTACACAATATTTAACTATTTGCAATAAAACAATTCGTTCCTCTCCACTTTCGTATTTTTCTAATAACTTTTTAGCAATATTATATAAATCTTCGGATTTGTTATAAACTTTATTTACCCATTCAGATTCATATTTATCTAAATCAATATTAAAAGTATTTTTAATATATTCTTTCTTTTCTGTTAAATACGCATAAGTATTATCTCTAACAGTACGAGAAGTTTCTAAACTTCTTGCAGCTTCTTTAGCATTTATTTTAGATTTTCCAATAAATGTATAAAAATGTTCTTGATTACTAATATCTGGTTTCATATTATATTAACCGTTTAATTTATTAGGAACAGAAATTGTATTATCTTCTCTTGGTATTTCTAAATGAAGTCTTTGAAGAACCATATCTTTAATAGGCCCTATAAGATCTTCGGGTAATAAAAATTCATTATCATCTATAAAAGGATCATTAATATCAATTTTTCCATCAACAGTTTCAGTTTCTATAATATGAGGATATTCAAATATACTTTCAATTACTATTTTATTAATACCTGAAAATTCTGTATTAGGATTTATATAAATATAAATATATTCATTAATATAATCATAAGCAATAGTATTACACATACCAGGAAGATATTTATTAAATCTAATGCTTGCCTCTTTAGTAAAAGGTATTTCATAAACATTAACACTTCCTAATGTTCTAACAGAATGAAAAGGTAAATTAATAGGTAATCTTGTAGGACGAGGTACTTTTTGAGAAGTTCTTTTTATTAAAGGAAGTTTAAGGTCTTTAGCTTCTTCAATATCTCCATCAGGAATATCTATTAAAGTAGCAACAAATTTTTGTTGTAAAACTTTATCAGAAATAGAATGATTATTATAACTTTTTCTAATAAGTTCATTTCTATAATGTATAATTTCTTGCCTAATAGAACGACGAAGAGGAACATTATTTGGAGCTTGCGCAATATGAGCAATCTCTGAAACAAGTTGATTAATAGATGACATAATATAAATATTATTATTAGTAATTCGATTAAATATATAAAAATTATTTGCAATTACTTGCATTTTAATAATATTTTTTTAACAGAAATAATAAAAGCGCCGATACAAATATATCGACGCTTACCAATAATAATAATCATATAATTTTAAATAGCTCTAAAATAATTCCAAACTTTTTCTATACCTGCATCTTCATCTTCAAACCAATTAACAATAGCGCTTTCTATAATTTTATCTTTAATATTCTCTATATTATCTTCTCCAAACCATTCTTTATATAATTCTATATTATCGTGATATTGAGCATTAAGAGCAACATAAACATCCCAAAAAGTAATATTACTATTTATAGATTTAAATTTCTTATCATATAGTTTTCTAACGTCAATTGGAGTAAACATTGGAGAAGTAATTTTATTACCTTTATTATCAGTATGATACATATTATCTACTTGATAAGTTGCATATACTTCATCAAAATGTTTTCCTCTTAGTTCTTCATGAATATCTTTCATTATACACCAAAACATTTCATTATCTTTATCATTTTTATTTTCTACAATATCTTTAAATCTGCAAATAATATTCCAAGCAGTTTCATTATCTAATCTAATATGATCTTTATAATGATCTATTATATGTTCAAAATTTTTCATATTTATTGTTGTATTTTAGATAACATTTCTTTAAATTCATTTATATCATCTTTATCTAAAGCAATTGCTTTATTAATAAAAGGAATTTTAATTTCAACAGTTCCAGCTCCAATTTTAATTCCTCTTTCTTCCTTTACGGGCGAGATTATTAAATTATCTATCATATCATTAAGTATCCCATCTGCGTCTATCATACCATTTTCATCAGCTATAATAGATAACGCTTGATTTACTTTTCCTATATTATTATTTATAATTCTTGAAAATATAGGTCTAATGAATACATTTATTAATTGATTGTCCTTAGATAAATTAGTAAGTTTAATATCTAAAAATTCTACTAATTTATTAATTAATTCATCTTTATTAACCATAACTTATTTATTATTTATATTTTCACAAAATTCTTTATATGTTAAATTAGGATTTGCTTGTGCAGCAATTTGGAATTTTTTAAATGTTTCAAGTTCCCTATTAGATTCTGCAATTATTTTATCTTTATTAGTTTTAATTAAATTTAATTGTTGAGTAAGTAATTTATTTCCTATTTCAGAATTTTCTATAACATTTTTTACAGAATTAACTAAAGCCTCTTGAACAAGAATTTTAAGTTGAGTGTCAATAGATATATAATTTTTATCATTAAAAAGAATATTTCTTTGATCATCATTAAGACTTTTAATTTCATTATCTATTTTATTCCATAAAGATTCAGATTGAACAGTTTGTTTTACAGTAGAATTATATTTATCTTTCATTAATTGTAATTGTCTAACTCTTTCATCTATTTCTTTATTATAATCAATTTCAGAACGAAAAGGATTTTCTAAAATAGGATCATATTTAAAATTAAAACTATAAGGAGCATTCATAATTATATGATTTATATTATTAATAAAATAGAGGGAAATACTTCAAGTTAAAGCTCAAAGTATTTCCCCCGTAAAGGAAGATATGCGAGCTATCTACTATGCAGCAGGAGTAGAAGTCGAATTATCTACACGACAAGGATTATAAGAAGGATAACCAGTAACAGTAGGAGTATTAGGCAATACAAGTTCACCG